>Ga0208638_1001241_pt1 | contig 14302 bp, 10 predicted proteins | sample ETNtaG_34_FD_185753 | JGI IMG/M metagenome (GOLD analysis project Ga0208638, IMG submission 185753) | Marine microbial and viral communities from oxygen minimum zone, Eastern Pacific Ocean - ETNP201306SV51 (SPAdes) (version 2) | ecosystem: Environmental > Aquatic > Marine > Oceanic ...
GTGTGAAATATAAAAATCAGACAGCGGATTTTTTTCATTATAAATCTTGGGCCGAATTCCTGCAAAATCCGGTGACAGATCTTCCATAGATAAATTCTGTATATACCGTGTAGCTCCTGTATGAAATAAATGCGTTAATGATTCATCCATATCATAATTTTCAATCCTGTCATCCATCCAATGGGCACTGGGCCCTAGTTTTACGGTTCGTGTTTGGTCAAAGCTCAAATGAATTCCCAGTGATCCGTGTTTTTTATCCGGCAGGGGATAAACCAAATGATTGAATTGACCCCGCCATTTGGAAGACAGCTTAAAATAATATCCTTTAGAATATCTTAATGTTGGAAAAGATTCCTCCTCTCCCAGCATTTGGGCAATCATATCACTGTGCAGTCCACCGGCATTGATGACCCATTCAGCTGTAACGTGTTCTATGTCTCCGACAGGATTACGGATATCTATTTTATATCCATCTGCAATCTGGTCTATTCCCATCACGTCCGACATAAACAGGTAATCATGCTCATTTTCCCCTGATATTCGCTGCAGGGCAGCCATAAATTCATGGGCGGACATAATTCCCGTACAACCGACAAATAATGCTCCTGCACCACAAATATGGGGTTCCAGCGATATTAATTCATTTTGATCAATAATACGGGTGTCCGGAACGTTATTTTCCTTTGATCTGTTATATAATTGCTCCACAATATCTGTTTGGTTTTCCTCGGCAATGATCAATTTCCCGCACTGATTGTACCAGATGTGATTTTTCTCACAAAAGTCATAGGTTAATTCCCGTCCCCGGGTGCAGTATTTAGCTTTCAGAGAATCATGTGGATAATATATACCCGAGTGAATCACCTCGCTATTCCGACTGGAAATACCCTTTCCAAAACTCGATTCTTTTTCAATGATCAAAACGCTTTTTTTAGATGATTCGGCTAATTCACGTGCCACAGCAAGCCCCACAACCCCTGCTCCAATAATGACCACATCATAATCCATATATTAATTTAAGTACAACCAGCATTTTAACACGACGTAACTTTTTGCGCCCGTCTGCCGAGCCGAAGCCTTGGCGTAGTCGGGGTTGACAACATAATTATTTTATGAAATCGAATTAGCAACTTTCTCCGCTATAGCCAACGCAGCCAAGTTTTTTCTCCTCCGTAACAGGGGATAACATAAGAGGGGTTTAAAAACCGGGTCCTTATTTTGTTCATATAATATAGTTGTCGTAGTCAGTGCACCAGTTTATCCACCTATCTGATGTAGATGAGCTTGTGAACGTTTGTCTTCCGAAGGAACGTAGGAATGGTATGTATGGTAGACGGACTTGGCTGAAATGAGCAGTAATTAATTAAAAAAGTATCATTCCGACAACCAGGATGGTCATCGTACATATATTTTACCGTCAAATATAAAATAAATGATTAAGCGATGTCTTCCTACCCGCCGGCTTTTTGTTTTTATACCTGTTTATTTATTCAAAATCAAGTAGTGTATATTTTAATAATGTCCAACAAGCTATAAGCCCGTCCGTTAAACGCAGTTTTTTCCCCTCGGATTTTGTCCTGCGCTCATAGCTGATGGGGACTTCAATCACTCTCAACTTTTTTTTGAAAACTTTAGCTGTAATTTCTGCTTCCAGTCCGAATCCTGCTGAACAGATATCCAGGGAACGAAATATCTCAGTGGGCATCATTTTATAACAGGATGTCATATCAGTGAGTGCAGCCCCTGTTACCCGGTTGGAAAACCAGGTAATGAACCGGTTTCCAACAGTATGGTAACTCAGAGATGATGTTTTTCCAAGCCATCTGCTTCCATACACAACATCGGCGGAATCATTTTCCAGCTGGTTTAACATTTTTTCATAATCAGCAGGATTGTATTCTAAATCTCCATCCTGCAAGACAACAAAATCCCCTTTAAGGTGTGTGAGAGCAGTCTGAACAGCGGAACCCTTTCCTCGGTTAACCTGATGCCGGATAAGTTCAATATCGCCAATTCCCTTTAGTATACCCCCTGAACCATCGGTGGAGCAATCGTCTACCACGATTATCTGTTTTTGGATGGGGATCAACTTCACCTTTTCGATCAGCAGGGAGCAGGTTGCCGCTTCGTTGTAGATGGGTATAATTACAGACAGTTTCATAACATGGAATAATTAAATTCCGAATTGATATATAATAAGATAATAAAAAAGGCGACTATTAGCCGCCTTTTTTAGAAAAAGTGTTTTTCTTCTTAGAGAGAGTAACTCACCATGGCGCCAATTTGAATCCAGCCAGTAGGATTATCATTAGCTGCAGCAGTTGAAATAGTAGCTCTCAAATAGGGTTTTATCACGACAGGATCCATGGGGTAATCCAAGGATGCGCCGCCAATGATACCCATACCTTCCAGCATACCGACACCGCCGAAGACTGTTACGGGGAAACCGACCTTTTCTGAAATGGCATCAATACCGAGGTTAAGAATAGCAAATGCACCTGTCAAGCCATTGGCGCTCTCAATACCAGCATTTACACCCAGACTAAAAGGGCCGAGGGGCAATCCATAAGGAGTGCCAATGACCACACCAAAGCAAGGGTCCATGCCAGATTCAGCGTAATATTCACCACCCACTACCGGCATGCCCACATTCAGGCCAACAGTAAATCCTTCAAAAGGACTGGCAGCATCATATTCTTCCTCGGCTTCTTCTTCTTCAAGGAATGCCTCATCAATTTCATCTTCAAGGTCTTCAACAGCAGTTGTATCGCTGGCTGCCGCCTCTTCATCCTGTGAAACCGCCTCTTCATCCTGTGAAAACAGAGGATTAGTACCTACGCAGAGCATAAGGCAAAATGCAATAATTGAGAATGATATTTTTTTCATAACAGGCCTCGCTTATTCGTTAATTATGTTAATGACTCTCGGTAATGGGTCGAAAACGAAACAGTTTTACCGCCCAAAATTCAGTGTATAATAAGGTTTTCTAGAATGTAAAGCAAGATTTGATTTTTTTTTGTGCAGTTCATTCAATTAGAGAACAATTCGAAAAACGTAAATCCAATATAAATGGTTCGAAGTTTCACATACAAGAAAAAAAGTGAAGGCACCCTCAAAAATTGATTCAGATCACACTTTTTATAACCACCCCCTTGTGAATAATGATAAAAAATAATATCTTTTAATATTAACACTCATTATAGCTTAGTAAAACTTGAAACTTACACAGCATTTTATCCTCATGTGTGATTAGAATATTGCCGGGTGGCAGTAACACTTTGTTCGTTCATCGATTGATCATAAATTTCTTGGAAGTTATAGAAGAATTATTTCAGGAGTGATTGATGGGATATAAAAATATTATGGTGGCCCTGTCAGGTAGGGGAGATGAAACCCCGGTTATTGATGAGGTAGCCCGGTTAAAAAATTCGTTTAATGCAAAATTAATTGCAGTTCATGTGAATGATCCGCACGCTGGGAAAATGTCGATGATGATGGATAGTGTCGGCCATGACTTTACTGAAGAGGAAATTCGGGACTTGTTTCGGAATGCGGGGCATGAAGAGATTGCAAAACGGATGGAAGTTCAAATTCTCACAGGTAAACTTGTACATAAGGAAATTTCAAAAGCAGCCCAAAGCATCGATCTTCTGATTTTAGGGCACAGGAAAATAAATCGGTTTAAAGATCAATTTTTTGATTCTGAAGATGAAGGAATCATTAATACAGTAAACTGCCCCGTACTTGTAGTGCCCAAACCATAAAAAACATAACGATCCTCCTTCTAATATGCTTCTTTTTTTAGATTTATTGGTTAAAAAGTACTGTGTTATATGCGATATAGAATAAGCTGTGCAATATTAGCAGGGGGTCGTTCATCCAGGATGGGGAAGGATAAAGCTCTATTGGAGGTCAATGGGAAGAAACTGGTGCAAAGAGTGCATGAAAAGGTGAAAAACCTGTTTGCTGAAACAATCGTTATTGCAAATAAACCTGATGCTTTAACATTTTTGGATATTCCTGTTTTTCCCGATCTTATTGCCAACTTGGGCCCCCTTGGGGGAATCTATACTGCCTTGAAGCATTCTTCATTTCCTCAATGTCTTGTCATTGCCTGCGATCTGCCTTTTATCCCGGAAAAACTGATTCGTTCCCTATGCGACGATGCTGGGGGTTATGACATTTTATCAATCGATTTAGGAAGGGGTATTGAGCCGCTTTGTGCTGTATATCATCAGGATTGCATAAAAATGATAGAAAACCAGATTGAATCAAAGAATTACAAGGTGTCTGATCTTTTTGATCGTGTCACTGTAAAAATAAAGCGCGTGCCGAAGGGACAATTTGCTTCCTCCTATGATTTTTTTAATATCAATACCCCGGAAGATGTAAAGAAAGCTGAGATGATTATGAAGGAAGACGAAGATAGACGATGAAAAGAGATTTTGTCATATTCTTCGTTTTTTACTGCATATTATTTTTGGAACAATCGGATTAGAAATAGAACATGTACATTTGAGTCCTCCCTGGCGGAGGATTTTCCCTTCTGTTTCCATACTTCTAACATTCCGTATGCGTTGCGCCTAAAAATGGGTCTGAAAAAGGCTTTTTTTTCAAAATAGTGCATTTTATTTAATGTTTGACAATGAAAGTTCTGCATCCTATATTCCATTTAAATATTCTTGCTGAGAAGTAACTATATTTCAATAATGTGCTTTCACGAGGGTGAAACGCCAAATGCGGAGTTCAACATGTTAAAAAATAATCACTATTCCTCACGGAAAGGTTTGCTTCTGTTCATTACAGGGATATTCCTGTCCGTGTTAATCCTGATGCCAGGATCCAGTCTGTATGCACAGCAGAGAATGGATGATGAAGTGATGCCCAAGGAAGCAGGGGGACAGCAGGAAAAGGTTTCCGAACCAATAAATCCCACCAGGGAAGTTAAAGAGGCAGCAAAATTCTTTTATATGCAGGGGGTAAAAAAAGCGAAAGAGAAGGATTATGAAGGGGCTCTAGAAGACTTGATTAGCGCTTACAAACTTTTTCCCGATAAAAAAATAAAGACACAAATTGACAAATTATCTTCTTTTCTCGATAAACAAACAACTCCTGATATAGCAGAGGATGGAGAGTCTTCATCTGCTAAAAAGGCACCTTTTATTGACAAAGTAGCTTCTTTTTTCGGTAGAAAAACAACTCCTGATATAGCAGAGGATGGAGAGTCTTCATCTGCTAAAAAGGCACCTTTTATTGACAAAGTAGCTTCTTTTTTAGGTATAAAACCCATTCTTCTTGCAACAGGAGAAAAAGAAGCAGAAACTTATTACAGGGAGGGATTAAAAAAAGCGAAAGAGAAGGATTATGAAGGGGCTCTAGAAGACTTGATTAGCGCTTACAAACTTTTTCCCGATAAGAAAATAAAGATACAAATTGATAAATTAACTTCTTTTTTAGGTACAAAACCCATTCTGTTTGCACAGGAAGGGGAAACTTTACCGGAGGAATCAGATAGATCAGTTAGGCCTGAGGAGAAAAGACCCAACGCAATGAAATTAGCCGGGGAGATTTTTGATATAACTGAATCTCTAAACTCCAGCAGGAGACAATCAGAGTATATGGCTCGAAATTCAGATGAACATATCTACAGGAAAGACATTCGATCTAAATCCAGGTTTGAAAATGATATTCGAACATTGGAGAAGCAATTACAGGTTGAACCAGGGAATATTCTACTAAAAAGGAAATTAGGTCTACTGTATGAAAGAAAACAGGACTGGGATAAAGCGAAGGTAATCTACCTGGATTTGATTCAACAGGAGAGCTACAATCCTGATAATCATTTTTTCCTTGGTTCACTTTATGCATCCTTGGGGGATTTGGATAAAGCCCGTTATCTTTTTGAGGAAGCACTCAACCTTAAACCGGATCACCAGCCAACTCTAGAAGCAATGTATTCTTATTTAGATGATACTGGTGATACAAAAAAAATGGGCAAGAATTTCCTCAAAAAATCGATTCGTCAGAACCAGAGTGGACCAATCCAAAAAATGGCAATCATTCGGGAGAAATTAGAAAATGAACTTTATGATGAAGCCATTGGCCTGGCTGAGGCAGGGCTGGAGCAGTATCCCAATCATAGTGGATTTTTGTATCTTAAGGGAATTGGGTTAGAGCAAAATGATGAAATAGAACAAGCGAGATATTCTTACCAAGGTGCCATTCAATTTGATCCGAAAAACCAGGATATTCATCTTGCTCTTGCAAATTTGTACTATAACAGAGGCCAGTTTCTGTATGCTGCTCTTTCTTTTAATGATGCGGTCACTTTGAATCCGGGAGATATTAACAGCCGTTATATGCAGGGATTGAGTTATTTTAATGCGGGGGAGTGGAGCAGGGCAGTATCAGCTTGGGAAAGCCTTCTTCACTATCAAAAGGATCACCGGTTTGTGAAGAACCTACTACCTGAGGCTTATTATATTTTGGCGATAGAATATAATCGAACAAGCGAATACAGCAGGAGCAGATACGCCTTTGATAACGCAATGAAGATCAATCCAAATACAGACATTTGGCTCCCAGAGGCCTTGCGGATTTTAGGAAAACATTACCGGGAGCAAGCGATGTTCCGGGAATCGTTTACCGCTTACCAGGAAGTCATTGAGCTTCGTCCCAAAGATTCTGGTGCCTACCTGGGATTAGGAATCACCTATTGGGCAATAGGTGAGAACATGATGGCAAGAGGAGCCTGGGAAAAAAGTTTGGAGTTGAACCCCGAAAATAATGAAGCAAAGGGTTGGCTTATTGTTGCACAGCAAGGCTCTTGATTAACACAAACCTGAGCCTGTTGTTCCATTTAATTTGAACATCCCTTCAATTGATCATTCTTGGCCAACACCATTAACAATGGCAGCTTTATGACATTGTGTTGTTACTGATATTGTCGGTTTTACAACTACAATGGGAAAAGGCGGGTCACGCGCCATGGACCTGCTCAAATGCTCATAGGATAATTTCGGTATTCCAATTTAATTCAAGCTGTCTGGCTTCATTTTTCACTTATAAATCCCTTTAGGGAAACAATGAACATATACTTACTTATTATTCTATCCGCCCTTATTGGGGAATTTCTCCTTCGAACCCTGGTCCGGGTATTGAACCTGAAAGCACTTGACCCTGGACTCCCAAATGAATTTCAGGGATATTATGATGAGGAGAAATATGCTCGATCCCAGGAATATACCCGGGTAAATGCCAGGTTTGCATTTTTTACAACTTCTTTTGACTTTATTATAATTTTGGTGTTCATTCTTTTTGGTGGATTTAATTTTGTAGACCAAATTGTTCGGGGATTCGGCTTGTCTACTCTCCCCAGTGGTTTGGCATTTTTCGGGATATTATTTTTTGCAAGCGACTTGATATCCACACCGTTTTCTTTGTATCAGAATTTTGTAATTGAAGAAGATTTTGGGTTTAATAAAATGACGCTAAAAACGTTTATCCTGGATAAACTGAAAGGATATCTTCTCACATTGGTCCTTGGAGGTGTATTCCTGACTGCCATTTTATTCTTTTTTGAAGAGACAGGGGAATACGGGTGGCTGTATGCATGGGGGATTATTGGTCTTTTTATGATTCTGATACAGCCTCTATTTACTTTAGTCATTGCTCCCATGTTTAATAAATTTACACCGCTTGAAAAAGGAGAACTCCGGACAGCCATTGAAAACTACGCTCAAAAAGTGGGATTTCCGCTCAGCCGAATTGATGTAATGGATGGCTCCAAGCGGTCGGCGAAATCGAATGCCTATTTTTCGGGGTTTGGTAAGCAGAAGCGCATTGCCCTCTTTGATACTTTACTGGAAAAACATTCCAACGATGAAATGGTCGCGATTCTTGCCCATGAAGTTGGACATTACAAGAAACATCATATAAAAGTGGGCATACTGATTTCCATACTTCATACTGGTCTTTTGTTTTGGCTCCTTTCCATTTTTATTGATAATCCGGGATTATTTGAAGCGTTTCAAATGAAAGAAATTTCGGTCTATGGAGGACTGACTTTTTTCATGATACTTTATTCCCCGGTTGAACTTGTCCTTTCAGTTATTATGAATGCGGTTTCAAGAAAAAATGAATTCCAGGCTGATGCCTATTCAGCGAAAACAACAGAAAAATCAGAGCATCTAATTTCAGGGTTGAAAAATCTTTCTGTTTCAAATCTGGGAAACTTGACTCCCCATTCTCTTTCCGTACTGTTAGATCACAGCCATCCCCCAGTTCTGGAACGCATTACTGCATTGAAAAAGATTTAGTTCAACCCTAATGAATTTCATCTTGAATAGGACCGCAGTTTCCCTCGGATTATACCTTTCCATTCTTTCTGCAACTCAGCCAGGGGATACACTGGTATGGAAAGCTGTAAATGCTTTTTACAATTACGAGACAGCTGAAGCCATTACCATATTGGATTCGGCGCGGATAGAGTATCCTGAAAACCCTATAGCACACTTTACATGGGTTGCAGCCCGGATGCTTCATAGCGAAGCGAATAACTCCACGGAAAATACCTATTCCATTTTGTCCAATAGCCTGGATACAGTAATTCCGATATTGAAAGTGCTGAAAAATAAATACCCTCAGGATCCTGAATACGGTTTATATCTGGGATGTGCGATTGGTCTTCGTGCCCGGGTGAGCCTAGGCCGTAAACAATGGCTGTCTACACTGGTAAACGCGTATAAAGGCTTCCGATTGATCCAAGGTGTTGCAAGGAATAATCCTGAATTAATTGATGCACAGCTACCAATTGGGATCGTGGAGTATTACGCCAGCTTAAAGCCAGGGTTAATTCAGCTGGGCGCAAAGCTTATGGGAATAGATGCAAATCGCAAGGGAGGATTGGCAAAAATTGAAAAAGCTGCAGCACAGGGGGAATTTTCCTGGATAGAAGCAAAAAAAATAGGTGCGTTTATTACCTTGTGGATGGAGGATGATCCCCAGTCAGCTTTAGTACATAGTCGGGATTTGAGAGAGAAATTCCCTAAAAATTATTTTTATGGTATTCTCTTCCTGGAATGCCTCATTCGAATGGAGAAAGATGAAGAAGCACAGGCCTTATTGAGTGAATTGGAAGAAGAATTACCCTTTTTGACGTCCATTCAGCAGGATTGGTATTGGAGTTACCTCAAATATGAGTTGGCTCTCCTTCAATTTCTGCATGGAAAGGATGATACGTCTTTAAAAAATGTGGAAGAAGCTCTAAACAATTATCATGCAGAGCTGGATGTTATTTTAGGAAATGCTTGGCTCTTAAAGGGGATGATCCATGATAGGAAGGGAAATCGTGAGGAAGCAAAACAGGCCTACCAAGCGTGCTTAAGTTTGGATAATAATTCCACAGCAATAACAAAGGCAAAGAAGTATCTTAACTCCCCGTTTATAGATTGATTTCCATTTGGGATCAGGTCAAATGGAATAGTTCTAAATACATTTTATTCCAGGTTATAATATTTTATAATTGATCCGTAAATTCACCGTAGATTTGAAAAAGAAACGTATCTATTATGATTGAACGAAAACAAACACGCCAGGTATTGGTTGGCGATATACCAATTGGTGGTGGTGCACCTATCCCTGTTCAATCTATGACCACCACAAAAACCCACGATTTAGACGCAACTATAAAAGAAGTGGAACGATTGGAGGAAGCAGGCTGTCAGATCATCCGCATCACGGTTCCTGATCAAAAATCTGCAACTACTCTAAAAGAAATTAAAAAGCGGATGTCTGTTCCATTGGTTGCAGATATTCATTTCAATTTTAGAATGGCTTTGGAAGCTGTTGATGCGGGTGCAGATAAGATCAGGATCAATCCAGGAAATATTGGCAAAAAGGATCGTGTAAAAGCGGTGCTTGGTAAGGTCAAATCTGCACATCTCCCAATTCGTATTGGAGTGAATGCCGGGAGCCTTGAAAAAGATTTAATCGAAAAATACGGATATCCCACACCGGAAGCTATGGTGGAAAGTGCCAAGAGGCACATTCGCATCTGCAAAGAAAATGATTTTGATGATATTATTGTTTCACTGAAGGCTTCTGATGTAAACCTGATGATGGGTGCCTACCGGTTATTTTCCTCTGAGTTTAACTATCCTCTTCATCTCGGCGTTACGGAAGCAGGTCCATCCAAGTCAGGAAGTATCAAATCTGCTGTTGGTGTTGGATCTTTATTGGCGGAAGGTATTGGTGATACAATCCGGGTAAGTCTCACCGATGATCCCGTTGAGGAGGTGCACGTAGGATTTGAAATCCTGAAATCATTGGGTTTAGCTACCAGAGGTGCCACAATCATAGCTTGCCCAACATGCGGGCGGTTAGAGGTGGATCTCTTTAAGATTTCCGGAGAAATGGAAAAAAAGTTAAAGAATAATAAAACCCCCATGTCCATAGCTCTTATGGGGTGTGCGGTAAATGGACCAGGAGAAGCAACACATACTGATATTGGGATTGCTTTCGGTAAAGGAAGTGGCCATCTCTATTACAAGGGAGAAAACCGCGGAAAAGTGAGAGAAGAAAAAGCTATGGATCACCTTATGGAAATGATTCATGAATTTGAACAGGAATTAGCCAATGGAGGTTAAAATGAAGTGTGTACTTTCAATTTTATTGTTTACTCATATTTGGGCATTTCAATCCCCGGATAAGAGTCCAATGTCCCCAATTGTCGCGTATTGGAAAACTCTGACCCAGGAGGAAAAGGAAATTTATCTGTTTTCTTATTTGACCCAGGTGTATGATACGTATGAAGAACTAAAAATGGAAACCGGTTATGGTGAATTAACATCCTGGTATTATGACAATCGCGCTGAATTAGTCTTCGGAATATTTGACCAACTGGAAAAAACGGAATTGACAGAGTTTGTTGGCTGGATTGATGAATTCTATCGCCAGGAGAATTTCGTCGATAAACCTTTTTATGAAGCATTAGAGTTCGCCTTCCGATTTCAGAAAGCTGCAGGTAAGTCCATCTGGGAGAAATTTGAAAATATGAAATTTGATAAAATAAAACCGAAATAATGTCTTTTTACCGCCCAACAATCATCCAGGAATGGAATGCAATCAGACAGAAGGGGGGGTACCGGCTACTCATCAAGAAAAAAGGTTGGGTGATTATCCTGTGGTTTTTTATTTTTTATCTAATTCGAGACAGTTTATTATATTTAGTCATACCGTACTTTGCTCTGAAAGAAATTAGTTCCTGTTTTTAATGCTTTCCCGGGTATTCAGTAGTGCGATCCTTGGGATTGATGCTTATGTTGTGGAAGTAGAGGCTCATCTTTCTGGGGCAAAACTTCCAAAATTTGTTACAGTCGGACTTCCGGAAGGAGCAGTGAAGGAAAGCAAGGAGCGGGTCACCGCTGCAATTAGAAACAGCGGATTTGATTTTCCACGGAAGCATATCACAATCAACCTTGCTCCTGCAGATATACGGAAAGAAGGTTCAGCCTTTGACCTACCCATCGCAGTGGGAATCCTTGCTGCAACAGGATTTGTGGAGCCTACTTATCTTGATAAACTGCTTTTATTGGGTGAACTTGCCTTAGACGGATCCCTTCGTCCAGTCAGGGGTGCTTTGCCCATCGCACTTTGTGCCAGAGATAAAGGAATCCGGGGCATTATCCTGCCAAAAAAAAATGCTAAGGAAGCCGGAGTGGTGAATGGTGTTAAGGTAGCAGGTGTTTCCTCTTTGAAAGAGGTGGTAGCGAGCCTAAATGGGACAAAGAGAATTGAACCTATAGTGGTAGACCGGGAAAATCTGTTCAAAAGTCAAATGAAATATAGTGTTGATTTCGCTGATGTAAAGGGACAAGAGCAGGTGAAACGGGCTTTGGAAGTTGCTGCAGCCGGAGGGCACAATGTGATTATGATTGGTCCTCCCGGAAGTGGCAAGACGATGTTGGCCAAGCGTTTGCCAACTATCTTGCCTGACCTTGTGTTTGATGAAGCTCTTGAAACAACAAAGATTCATTCTGTAGCGGGAATCTTATCAGAGGGAAAGGGGCTGATTGCTACGCGCCCTTTCCGGTCTCCTCATCATACCATTAGTGATGCGGGACTTATTGGAGGAGGATCAGTCCCAAAACCGGGAGAGGTCAGCTTAGCACATAACGGGATATTATTCCTTGATGAATTTACTGAGTTTAAGAAAAATGTTCTGGAGGTCATGCGCCAGCCACTTGAGGATTGCATGGTAACGATTTCACGGGCTGCGATCTCCTTAAGTTATCCAGCCCGGTTCATGCTTATTGCAGCAATGAACCCTTGCCCATGTGGTTATGCTACAGATCCAAATAATGAATGTATGTGTACACCTCAAATGATTCAAAAATATATGGGTCGAATTTCCGGACCGCTTATGGACAGGATTGACATCCAAATTGAAGTTCCTGCAGTTCTTTTTACTGAATTAGCTGATAAAGGAAAAGGAGAAGCTTCTGAAATTGTGAGACAGCGGGTTCAATTCGCAAGAAAAATTCAGTTGGATCGATACAACTTGAAAGATGGAATATTCGCCAACTCCCAGATGGAGTCTAATGATCTTCGAAAATATTGTAAATTGGAATCTAAATCTGCAAATCTTCTTAAAACAGCTATGGAAAAATTAGGATTATCTGCCAGAGCGTATGATCGCATTTTGAAAGTTTCCCGAACAATTGCAGATCTGGATGAGCAGAAACAGATTCAATCAAATCATATCAGTGAAGCTATCCAGTACCGGAGCCTGGATCGCAAATTATGGTTGTAGAATTAAATGAGTGCAGATTGAAGTAATTAATTTTCTGTTTTTTCTTCTTAACCAGACATTTATGAAATCCATGGTTACATGTAGTTTTTTACTGAAAAAACCTTTTCCAATTGTCCTGTTGGCAATTTTTTGTTTATCCCAGGGAATTTCTCAAGAGAGGAAAAGAATAACCAATCAGGATAAAAATGGCACAATTATTTTAGAAGGGGAAATTGATATATACGATGATAAAGTCGACACAGTCTGGGTACGGCGATTTGATTCAAATGGTACGAAAATTGAAGAAAAAAAGTTTAAAAATGGTGAACTTAATGGAGCTTGGAAGGGGTGGTATAGCAATAGATCGAAAAAATATAGAATAAGATATAAAAATGGGGTAATACATGGTACTTCTGAACATTTTGATTCCACAGGTTTAACAATCGTCAAAAAAAAATATAAGAATGGTACGTTACACGGAAAGCAAAAGGAGTGGTATCCTAATGGGGAATTGTTAAAGGTTGTTGTATACGAACTTGGTATGATTAATGGTGTTTATAATGAATGGTGGGACAACGGTGCGAAAAAAGTAGAGGGGCAGTATGCAGGTAATAAGAAGAAGGGGGTATGGATGAACTATGATCCTGGCCGCAGGTCACGTTATGATTTTTATCGTTCAGATGGGTTATTGGTTTCATATGATTTTGAGTATTATGCCAACGGCCAGATAAAGGAGGAGCCTTCATTTAATAAGGATGGAGTACGGGATGGTGAATGGATTCAGTATTTTGAGAGTGGGAAAAAGAAAAGTGAGGAAGTGTACACGAATGCAACCCCGAATGGACTTTGGACTACCTGGCATGAATCAACATCTAAAAAGATAAGTGAGAGTACATATGTTGACGGGATTCTTGAGGATGAATTCCAAGAGTGGTGGGAAAACGGGGATAAAAAGACAGAAGGGCAGTATCTAGTTAATAAGAAGGTAGGGGTGTGGATGAACTATGATCCTGCTGGTCGCAGGTCACGTTATGAGCTTTACCGTTTCGATGAATTGGTTTTTTCATATGATTTTGAGTATTATGCCAACGGCCAGATAAAGGAGGAGCCGTCATTTAATGAGGATGGAGTACGGGATGGAAAATGGATTCAGTATTTTGAGAGTGGGAAAAAGAAAAATGAGGAAATATACGCGAATGCAAAGCCGAATGGACTTTGGACTACCTGGCATGAATCAACATTTAAAAAGGTAAGTGAGAGGACATATGTTGACGGGATTCTTGAGGATGGATTCGAAGAGTGGTGGGACAACGGTGCGAAAAAGGTAAAGGGGCAGTATGCAGGCAATAAGAAGGAGGGGGTGTGGATGAACTATGATCCTGGCCGTAGGCTACGTTATGAGCTTTACCGTTCCGATGAATTGGTTTCTTCATATGATTTTGAGTATTATGACAACGGCCAGATAAAGGAGGAGCCGTCATTTAATATAGATGGACAATGGGACGGGGATTG
>Ga0208638_1001246_pt1 | contig 14276 bp, 13 predicted proteins | sample ETNtaG_34_FD_185753 | JGI IMG/M metagenome (GOLD analysis project Ga0208638, IMG submission 185753) | Marine microbial and viral communities from oxygen minimum zone, Eastern Pacific Ocean - ETNP201306SV51 (SPAdes) (version 2) | ecosystem: Environmental > Aquatic > Marine > Oceanic ...
TCAGACAAAACTTGATTTAACTTGTAGATTTACATGGACAGAAAATGCAGTCGCAATTTGGGATAATAGAAGTGTTATTCATTATGCTATAGCAGATTTTTACCCAGAAAGAGGTCTGGGTTATGAAAGAATAATGGATAGAATAGCTATTGAAGGAGATAATCCACAGTAGACTCATGCATATAATTGATAAAATTATCTCTAATTTTAAAAATAACAAATCTCTCTATATCGGTGAAAAAATAACAATGTCTGAACATATGCTTCAGTCTGCTATGTTAGCTGAAAAAGTAAAGTCTAAAGATCATTTGATTTGCTCATGTTTGCTTCATGATTATGGGCATTTTATTATTGAAGACCCTGATAAGTTAGTAGAAAATGATGAGGATGGTAACCACGAAAGTATAGGATACGAATATCTTAAAAATTTTTTTAAAAAAGAAATTGTTGAACCAATAAAATATCATGTATTAGCTAAAAGATACTTGGCCAGAAATAAAAAATACTACAATCTTCTGTCAGATGCATCAAAGACAAGTTTAAAATTACAAGGTGATATACTTAACAAAAAAGAAAGTAATGCATTTGAAAAAATGCCTTATTTTAAAAATGCTATAAAACTTAGAAAGTTTGATGAATTAGCAAAAAAAACTAATGTAAAAATAAAATCTATTAATGAATATATAGATTTGCTAAATTCTCAACTTTTATGAAATTTGATTATGTAATTATTGGGGCCGGGTCTGCAGGATGTGTTCTTTCAAATAGATTGTCAGAAAATCAAAACAATAAAGTTGCTGTATTTGAAGCTGGAGGTCCAGGTGATATTTGGAAAGTGAAAATGCCGCTTGCTTTACTGTATACGATGCATGATCCAAAATATAATTGGAAATATTATTCTGAACCCGAACCTCATTTAAATAATAGAAGACTATTTTGTCCTAGAGGTAAAATGATTGGAGGATGCTCTTCTCACAATGGAATGGTTTTTGTTAGAGGTAACAGAAATGATTATGAAAGATGGGAAAACTTTGGACTAAAGTCTTGGTCTTACGAAAAAATTTTACCCTATTTTAAAAAAATTGAAAATTGGTCCGGAGGGGAAAGCCAATATAGAGGATCATTTGGTCCTCTGCCTGTTAATCAATCAAAAAATGACAATCCTTTATTTAAAGCTTTTATAAGTTCAGCTTCTGAAGCAGGGCATGAAGCTAATCCCGATATGAATGGCGAGAATCAGGAAGGTTTTGGTATGTTTGATACAACAATACATAACGGTGAAAGAGCAAGTACTACAAAATATTATTTAAATCCTGCAAAAAAAAGAAAAAATTTAAATATTTTTTCTAATTCATTTGTTGAAAGAATTATTTTTGATGGAAAAAAGGCTATAGGTATTGAAGTAAAAATAAAAGATAAAATTGAAAAAGTTTATGCTGAAAAAGAAATAATATTAAGTGGCGGTTCAATTAATTCACCACAAATACTAATGCTTTCAGGAATCGGTGATGCAAATCATTTAAATGAAAAAGGAATTGCTGTTGTAAATGATTTAAAGGGTGTTGGAAAAAATCTTCAAGATCATTTGGAAACATACATTATGCAAGAGTGCAAAACTCCGGATACTCTTTATACTTATACTAAACTAATTCCAAAAGTTTTAGCTGGAATTCAATGGTTTTTATCTAAATCTGGACCTTGTTCTCAATCTTATTTAGAGGCTGGAGGATTTGCAAAATCTTCTCCTGAACATGAAATAGCAAACGTTCAATTTCATTTTTTTCCATCGTTTGTTATTGATCATGGTTTAGTTAATCCAAGTTCACATGGTTATCAGTTACATGCAAGTCCTAATCATCCAAAAAGCAGAGGATTAATAACTCTTAATTCATCAGATCCGTATGATTATCCTAAAATATTATTTAATTATTTAGAACATGAGGATGATTTAAAACAAACCAGGGAATGCATTCATGTTGCAAGAAAAATCTTATCACAACCTTCTTTAGCAAAACATTCTGGTAAAGAAGTTGGTCCTGGATCTGATAAACAAAGCGATGATGAGTTAGATGAGTATATTAAATCAAAAGCAGAAACCGCTTATCATCCTTGTGGTACTTGCAAAATGGGTGTGGATGATATGTCAGTTGTTGATGAAAATTTAAAAGTTAAAGGAATACAAAACTTAAGAGTTGTTGATGCATCCATTATACCTGAGATTCCAAGTGCAAATTTAAATGCTCCTACTCTAATGATTGCTGAAAAAGCTTCAGACCTTATAATAAATAGTATTTAAGTTTATTTCTTGCACTCTCCTATTGAGCCTAATCCACATTTTTTTCCATCTACCCAAGTAGCATTATTTAAATTTGATCCTTCGAAACTTGCATTCGCAATATTTGCGGCTGTAAAATCAGCTTCAAACAAATTACTATCTTTAAAGTTAGCTTCAATTAACGAAGCGCCTTGAAAATTTACTCTTGTCAAATTTGCGCTAGTAAAATCAGTTTTTTCAAAATTAGCTCCCTGTAAATTAGACTCATATAGATTTGCTCTAACAAAGGATGACTCTGAAAATGTTCCAAAAGCTAAAATTGAATTCATCATAATACTTTTATCAAAATTTACTTGAATAAATCCTGTAAAAGATAAGTTTGAGTTTGGCAAATAACTACCTTGTAAGTCTTGTCCATCTGAAAATCTACAATTAGTATAATCTACGCCATCTGCCAATGAGTCATCACACCCTGCATTAACGCTGCTAGAAACAAACAAGCTTAGAACTATGACAAATAAAAATTTTTTCATTTTTTTTTTACATTAAGACTAATTAAACAAATTATTTCAAACATTATTGATGCTGCGACCATTGAAGTAATTTGATTTGGACTATCCTTTGTTGGCATTAAGCAAGCAACATCTCCTCCAATTACATTTTTACCTTTTAGACTTTGAATTAATTTCCTTGCTTCGTCCATGTTGAAACCTCTGAAAGCTGGCTCTAAATTTGCTGTTCCTGGTGCAACTGCTGCATCCAAACAATCAAGATCAAAAGTAACATAAATTGGATTATCACTCAATCTATCTAAAATCATTTTAGAACATTTTTCATGTCCTAATTCTTTATATTCATCCATAGTTATAACTTGGTACCCAATATCATAACTTGCCTGTAGCCAATCTAAAGTTCTTGGATTACCTCTAATTCCAATTTGTGTACTTGTTGACGGATCAACATTGCCTTGTTTCACTAAGTAAGAAGCCCAATGCGCAGCGGATTTTTTAGCACCTAAAAAATGGTCTAATTTTTCATAACAATCTGTGTGAGCATCAAAGTGAACTAAAGTAATTTTTTTTCCTTTAGTTAATTTAGAATTTTTTTTTGCTAAACTTTGAACAATTCCTCCAGTAATAGAATGATCACCACCAATAGACACTACAGGTTTTTCTGCTTTTTCAATATGATCATAAAAGCTTGAAATTCTTTCAATACATTTTTCGTTGTCATTTGCTTCGGGAAAAGGAACATCTCCTAAATCGTGAATTTTATTTCTTTTCCAAGGATCAATTTTATACTGAAGATGAGATCTTCTTAACATTGCTGAAATATTTCTTACGGCCCTAGGTCCTAGATGCTGGTCTCTTTCAGTGGTACCGTTTCCAGTACTATGTGGAACACCTACTAAAGCAATATCGCAGTTCTTAGGATCAGGATCATTTTTACACCTAAACAATGTTGGTATGCCCCACCAATACAAGGTTTCCATCATTATCTTGTCTTCGTCAGAAATCATAAAATTAATATTACCTTATTAAAAAAATATTAAGAAGAAAAAAAATCTGATATAGGGCCTAAATGAGCACAAAAAATAATAATCCAAAAGGCATTATTCTTATATTGATTGGTATGTTTATTGTTTCATTTATGGATGCAACATTTAAATATATTAATACTAGTGTTAATTTGTATGAAGCCTATTTTGTCAGAACATTGGTAAGTTTTGTAGTTATCGCTTCTTATCTAAAAATAACAAACAAACCAATAATTTTCACTACTCATTACCCTTTGCTTACAAGTATACGTGTAATTCTTTTCTTTTTTGGTTTTAGTTCTTTTTATATTTCATTAACTATAATGCCTTTAGCTACAGCCACTGCTCTATTTTTTGCTAGTCCTTTTTTGATAACAATTTTTGCAATATTTTTTTTAAAAGAAGAAGTGGGAATAAGAAAATGGTCTGCCGTGATAATTGGTTTTATAGGTGTTTATATAATATTAAATCCTGATTTTAACGATTTTGACTATTTAAGTTTAACACCTGTTTTATGTGCATTTTGTTATGCTTTATCAATGATAATTATAAAGAAAACATCTGATAAAGATGATGTTTATTCACAAATGTTCCACTTTTATATTTTTGCAATAACAATTAGTTTAATAATTTATTTTTTTATTGGTGATGGTCAATACAACAATTTTGATTATCCAGCTTCTCAATTTATTTTACGAAAATGGTTTAGTAATTTGGAATTCTCTTTGCCTTATATGATTTTCATAGGTGTGGTTGGTGCTACAGGGTTTCTTTGTTTTTTTACAGCTTATCGTATAGCTTCTCCAGCTGTTGTATCGCCATTTGAATATTCAATATTAGTATGGGCATCATTAAATGGATGGATTTTCTTTGATGAAATACCAAATCAAAGAACAATTGTTGGAATGATTTTAATTGTAAGTGGAAGTATATATATTTTTATGCGGGAAAAAGCCCAAGATCAATCTATAGCTACAGAAAAACCACTAAGATAAATGACAAAAAACATAATTCCTACCATTAATATCTCTTAAAAAATTCATTGAATATCAAAGATAATTTTAATTTTTTTTAAATCTATATTCTTTATAATTAAAATAACCAAATATTATTAATAAAATTAATGAAAAAATATAAACCACATCTTTATTTGGTCGATCAAAATTTTCTGTTTTTAACTCAGTAATAATATCATTCATTTCAAAACCACTTTTTTTAGCTTCACCTTTCCAGTTAAGTGTATCAACAATAATTTTGCCTTCTTTTTTAACAAGATTTAATCCATATTTTTCTAAGTTAAATTCTTCATCAAATGTTCCTTTTTTTATTTCAAACAATTTATATCTTTCTCCATATGGACTTGGTCTGGTAATTTTAATATGAACATCTTTTTTAGATTGTAAAGTAACTGTATTTGCATCATTTAAATTTATATAATTAAATTTTGGATAAAACTTATTTAAAACAAATTCTGGTGATAAAAATGATATGGATATTACAAGAAAGATCATTATTTCAAACCATCTCAACTTATTGATAAACCATCCTTGGGTGGCTGCGGAAAAAACTAATATTCCTATTAATGATGTTATAATTACTAATATTCCATGCCAAATATTTTCAATCCCAATTAATAATAATTCGTGATTAAATAAAAAAATAATTGGTAAAACAGCTGTTCTTATTTCATACCAGAAAGCTTGCACGCCTGTTTTAATGGGATCACCGCCCGAAATAGCGGCTGCTGCATAAGAGGCAAGACCTACAGGAGGTGTGACATCTGCCATTAAGCCAAAATAAAAAACAAATAGATGAACTGCTATAAGTGGAAAAATAAAACCAGATGCATTACCTACGTCTACCAAAACTGTTGCCATAAGTGATGCAACCACAACATAATTTGCTGTTGTTGGAAGTCCCATTCCGAGCAACAAACATAAAATCATAGTTAATAATATTAGAATTGCGATGTTATCTTTTGCAACAGACTCTATAACTATAATTAAGTTTGTACTTAAACCTGTAGAGCCTACTGCACCAACAATCACTCCTGCAGTTGCAATAGCAATAGCAACACCAACCATATTTATTGCGCCTTTTTCAAATCCAACAATCGTTTGGTTATACCAAGTTATTAAACCATCCCTAAAATTTGATTCTTTAATTATTTTGTTTAAAAAATTTACTAATATTAAAGATAAAGTTGCATAAAAAATTGAATATGAAGCTGTAAACCTCATATAAACTAACAAGAAAATTAAAACAAAAATTGGAATTAAAAAATGAAGTCCAGATAAAAAAGTTTTTTTTAAATTAGGAACATCTTCATCATCCATACCCTTAAGATTTAATTTTAGAGCCTCAAGATGAGAAATATAAAATAAAGCAACATAACATATTATTGCAGGTAAAAAGGCATGTTTAACAACTTCAAAATATGTAACTCCAATAAAACTTGCCATTACAAAAGCTGCTGCTCCCATTACCGGAGGCATTATTTGACCGTTAACTGAAGATGATACTTCTATGGCACCTGCTTTTTCTTTTGAAAATCCAGTTTTTTTCATAATTGGAATAGTAAATGTTCCAGTGGTAACCGTGTTTGCAACTGATGAACCTGAAATCATTCCTGTCATTCCAGATGCTAATATCGCTGCTTTTGCTGGCCCTCCTTTCATTTTTCCAACCATTCCAAAAGCTAAATCTAAAAAATATCTTCCTCCACCCGCAGTTTCTAAAAGAGCACCAAATAAAACAAATAAAAAAATGAAATCTACAGAGACACCAATCGGAATTCCAAATATAGCTTCTTGATCAAACCACTGAAATCCCACTAGCCTTTTTAACGAAAGTCCTCCATGTGAAATTATGTCTGGAGCATATTTGCCAAAATAAGAAAATAATAAAAAACAAACTGCAATTATGACCAAAGGTATTCCTATTGCTCTTCTAGTTGCTTCAAGTAATATTAAAATTCCACATATTCCAATAATTAATTCTATTGGTAAAATAATATTTTGAGCTAAGGTAATTTTTAAAAGAATTCCTCCTCTGTCTACTAATTGATCATAAAAAAAATATATATAGAGACAACAAAAAGTTCCTACTATACTTATTAAAATATCTATGATTGAAATTTTTTTTGATCTAGAAATAGGAAATATTAAAAATGCCAATAGTAAAGCAAAACCTAAGTGAATAGCTCTAGCAGGTAAGCCTTTAAACATTCCAATATTAAACCAAAATGGAAATGGAGACGCGTACCAAAGTTGAAATAAAGACCAGATAATTGCTATAGCGCCAACAATTTTTAGATGTAATCCGGTAAGATTTTTAGTAGGAGATAAATCTTCGTGAATTTTACTTTCAATTTTTGTATCAGCGTTTTGATCCATTTATGAAATATACTTTACAATAAAAAAAGGCCCAATATATTTATTGGGCCTTTTTAATTTAATTAAGTATTTAGATTACATTAATCCAGCTTCTTTATAGTATTTAATAGCACCTGGATGTAATGGAGCTGATAAACCATCAGCAATCATGTTTTTCTTCTCTAAAGGACCAAAAGCAGGATGTTGTTTTCTAAAATCATCAAAGTTTTCAAAAACAGCTTTTGTTACTAAATAAACTAGCTCTTCAGATACATCGGCACTAGTTACAACAGTAGCTTTAACACCAAAAGTAGTTACATCTTTTTTTTGCCCTGTGTAAGTTCCTGCGGGTATTGTAGCTGCTGCATAATAAGGTGCACCATCTATTAAACCTTGAACAGGTCCGCCAGTAAGATTAATTGGCAATGCTTTTGCTGCACAAGTTGCTGCCTGCTCCATAGCGCCATTTGGAAATCCTACAGAATATCCATAAGCATCTATTTTACCGTCGCAAAGTGCTTTAACTTGTTCAGAAGAAGTCAACTCTGTAACTCCTTTAAAATAACTATTGTCAACTCCCATTGCTTCCATAAGCACTTCCATAGTTCCTCTTTGACCTGAACCTGGATTACCTATGTTAACAGTTTTACCTTTAAGGCCTTTAAAGTCTTTTACTTTTGCTTTTTTTCTTGCCCAAATTTGAAAAGGTTCATTGTGAACTGAAAAAACAGCTCTTAAATTACTAAACTGTTTTCCTTCCCATTTGCTAGAGCCATTGAAAGCGTGAAATTGCCAGTCTGATTGAGCTACACCAAATTGAAACTCGCCATCTTTAATTTGACCAATATTATAGTTTGATCCACCTGTTGATGGAGCTGTACATCTGTATGCTTTATCTGTGGCTGCTTTTTTTCTTCCGTGTTCAGAACTTGTTGCATATTTATGTAACATTTTACAAATAGCGTTTCCTGTTTGGAAATAAACTCCAGTAGGTCCACCAGTTCCAATAGTAAAGAACTCAGCAGAATTTGCTACAGTTGAAAATGAAAATGTAGATACAACAAGAGCTAAAACAGTTGAAAAAGTAGTTATTATTTTTTTCATGTTTTCCCCTCGTTATTTATTATTTAATATAAAAATGTACCTATTATAACGAATGTTGTCTAGAGGCTTAATAAGTGAAAAATTTTAATTATTTGACCAATCTTTAAGTTTATTGGTGCCCTCAATTATTTTTGGAGCATATTTTTTAATAATGTCGTAATTAATTTCTTCATTGTAATCTGTATTTTTCATAAAATTTTCACCATCAAAATCTGTATAACTTAATCTGGCTAACATTTTTTTTTCTGAAAAACCAAAATCTGAACCTGGCAATAATGCTACACCCGTTTCTTTTAAAATATTATTGCATAGTTCACTGGATGAAGAAAATTTCTTATTAATAAATTCGGGTAATAAATAAAATCCTCCCTGAGATTTATTTATTAAAACATTGTTTGATTTTAAATTTTCATAAACATAATTTCCAACTGCTTTTAAAATATTTTTTGAATGATCAATATAATTCGTATGATCATTTTTATGTGCTGCAATTGCAGCATATTGAATTGGAGAACTTACGGATGTAAATGTTTCACTGGCCAAAACTTTAAGTTGGTTTGTAATTTCCGACAAACTACTCGGCAATACAAAATAACCTAATCTCCAGCCTCCGGCACCACACCATTTACTTAGGCCTGTACTTATAATTGTATTTTCTGGACAAAAATTTGAAATAGATTGGTACTTATTTTCAAAAGTTAGTTCTGAATAAATCTCATCAGATAAGAAATATAAATTATATTTTTCTGTTAATTTTGAAATTTCATTTAAATTTGTACATAGTTGACCCGAAGGATTGTTCGGAGAATTTAGAAACAATAAATATTTTTTTTTATTATCTTTTGAAATTACATCTTCTATTTCTTTAGCAGTTGGAAACCAATTATTTTCACTTTTTGTTTGTATCCATTTAATTTTATTTCTTCCTATAATTGCTTGAGGAGCATAAGAAACCCAACTAGGAGCCGGAAGTAATATCTCACCTTCAAATAAAACTTGTAATAAAAACATCAGTTCCTTTGATCCTGGTCCAACAATTACGTTATTACTTAAATATTTGTAATTTTTTTTTTTAGAAATATATTTTGCAATAGATTCCCTTAACTCTTCGAGTCCTTGCATTGGAAGATATTTATTTTGATGGGCATTATTTTTTAATTCATTAACTATATCTGTCGGTACTTTAAATGGAGATTGTCCAAAACCAAATTTAAATATTTTTTTTCCTTCGCTTTCTAATTTATTTGATATTTCATTAATAAGAAGCGTAGATGATGGTTTTAAATTTTTAATAATATCTTTGATCATTTTTTATATAATTATGATACTAAATAGAAATATAAGAGTATATGTAAAATAAATTTATATAAAAAACTAAAGGAAATTAAGAATGCCAAAAATAACACCACTGGGATTTGAGGTACAGTTTTGTAAAAAACTTAATCCAAAAATAACAGTTGTTGCAAGTTTTTATCCAAAAAAAAATAAAAATAATGAAGTGAAGGAAATAATATTATCTATGATAAAACCTACTAGATCAGAAGAAGGAAATGAGCTTTATAATTTTTATGAAGAAAAAAACAACGATGACAACTGCACATCTTTCCATCTATTTGAAATTTATAAAGATTCTAATGCTTTAGACTTTCATAGAAACACATCTCACTTTAAAAATTATAGATCCAAAATACAGGAATTGCTTGAAAAGCCTATTGAGGTAAAAGTTTTAAATTCAATTGACTCTATCTAAATTTATTTAATATCCTAGTTGTTTGTCTACTTGATTTAGTAATTCTTTCTTTTCAATAAATAGCTTTAAATTGTTAATGAATATATCAAGTGTTAATTCAACATAGTTTCCATCGTCGTCCGAAGATACATGTGGAGTGATGACTAAATTAGGAATACCCCAAAGCTTTGAATTCTTATCAATGGGTTCATGTGTAAAAACATCTAGTATTGCACCAGCAATTTCATTTTTTTCAAGTTTTTCACCTAATACATTGTAATCCATAACAGATTGTCTTCCTATATTTACAATTCCACAAGTTGGTTTAAGCATATCAAGTCTTTTCTTGTTAATTAGATTTTTAGTTTCAGGTGTTTCTGGAAGCGCTAAATATAAGAAATCAGCCTCAGGTAAAACAGTATCAATTTTATCTATCGTAACAACTTTTGAACAACCTTCAGCTTTTTTTCCTCTTTTGTTAACTCCAATAATATTCGCTCCCAATGCAGAAACATGTTTTGCCATTGATCCACCTAATGATCCTGTGCCAACAACAACTACTGTCTTTCCAGCAACTGGATTACTAAACAATGAAACAAATTCTTTGTTTTTTTGATTGGTAATTATTTTGGTCATATGATTTTGAAGCATTAAAATGCTCATTAATCCATACTCGCCAGCTTTTTTAGCATGGGCACCGCTGCTATTAGTCAAAACTAAATCATCGCCCATCCAATCTAAAGGAAGTAAATGTTCTATACCAGCTGAAATAACATGTATCCATTTAAGGTTTGGCGCTACTTCTTTAAGATTTTTTGTTGGAAAATTCCAAGCAAGCAAAATATCAGAATTTGACATTGATATATTAAAATTATCTTCATCCCAGTCAACAAAAACTTCTATTTTTTCTTTAATTTCTGGAAATTTATTAAGAACTTTATCAAAACGATCCTTGGTTATTGTAAAATTTTTTTCACCTTCAACGTCAGTAGGAAAAGACCCTGGTGCCCAATGATTATTTTTTATATGAATTTTAATTTTTTTATTTGTCAAAATGCTCCACTCTTTTCCATATTGGATAATTCATTAATTATAAAATTATCACGGTCTTTATTCGGCATTTTCTCGTTGTCAAACTGTAATTTCATTACAGTTGATCCAATTGACTTAATAAATTTTCGATCATCAATATTTCTTTTTGGAACTCTTAAAACTGTATCCTGGCCATAAGTTTTTATTAGATCTCCATTTTTCTTTGGTTGTTGAGGATCTATTCCTTCTTGTAATGATTTTATTGATTTTTTAATATGTCTCCTATAGGCCATAATCCCATGATCAGTTGGCATTAAGTGTTCGCCCTTGTGTGCACTTATAGATCCCATTCCTTCTACTGCTTCTGCATCTCCAGGGCTCTTTTGTTTTTCTTCAAAAGTTCTATCAATAGTTTCGCCACCTTCAATTCTTTCATATCCTTCTTTATTGTCATGCTCTATAGGATCTCCTCTTTCTCCAAAGTTAGCCCATGCAATTGCTACGCAATGGTGATCGTCTACGGGAACTACCCATCTTGTAAAAGAACTTCTCCCAAAATATTTAGTTTTTGTTCCGTCTGCTGCAAATGCTGAACCTGCTTGTGTAAAGTTAGGTAAAATTAATTCATTTATTCTAACCCATACATTGTCATCAATTCTTCTTATATTAGCACCAAGATATTGAGTTCCTCTTTCATAAAATTCAATTTCACCAACTTCGGCAAAGCCTTTGGAAAATTGTATGCCTGAGCTTTGACCGTGAAGAAAAGCTGTGTGTACGGGATCCATAATTGCATCAAGCACTTGTATCCAATTACAATTATAATTAATTTTGTAAGGACTTCTTTTATCGTATGGAGTTTCATAAGCATCATAATGTGGAAACTCAGGAATTTTTTCTGGTGGACCCATAAAAGCAAATATTATTCCATTAAATTCTTTTATTGGGTAAGCGCCTAATTTAAATTTTTCTCTTACTAGTTTTGCCTGTTTAGATTCTGGGTCTTCTCCAGGAGTCTCTAAGATTTCACCATCAGGAGAAAATAACCATCCGTGATAACAGCATCTTATGCCTTTAGATTCTGACTTTCCAAAAACCAATGATGCTCTTCTATGAGTACAATATTTATGTATTAAACCTATTTTATTTTCTGTAGTTTTAAAAATTACTAAATCTTCTCCGAGTATTCGTATTTCCAAAGGAGTATTTGTAACTTCAGAAGATAATGCCACTGGATGCCAATATCTTCTAAGATATTCTCCCGCCGGTGTACCGTAATCAGTGTGAGTAATTAACTGATCATATCCAGGCTTTTTTGCTTGATTATATCCTCTATATGTATTTTCTAAACTCACCTTAAAACTCCTTAATAAACCACAATATAACGCAGATATATTTTATTGAAATATAGTTAATTCGCAAATAAATTCGAAAACAAAGGTCTAATATGCCATTAAACAAAAAGAATATTAAAATTAAATCTCCAGAAAATAAAAATACAATATTTGGTCTTCCTGCAAAATCTTATACGGACACTGAATTTTGGGAAAAAGAATGTGAAACTGTTTTATCAAATGGATGGTTATTTGTTGGCTTTGTTAATGAATTTAAAAAAGCAGGTGATGTAAAACCAATTTTTATTGCTGGAAAACCGATCTTGCTTGTTAAAAATGAAAATAATGGAATTACAGCTTTTCATAATGTTTGTAGTCACAGATGTTTAAAATTAGTAAATGAGGAAAAAAATATTGGTAAAATTATTCGTTGTCCATACCATTCTTGGTCATATGATCTCCAAGGAAATTTAAAAGCTGCACCACATGTTGGAGGAACAAATATTCATAAGCCAAAAGGATTTAATTTTAAAAAACATGGTCTAAAAAAAATAAGAATTCATATTTGGCATGACTGGATTTTTGTAAATTTGAATGGAAAAGCAAAAAAGTTTCAAGAATATGCAAAGCCACTATTTTCAAAATTTAAAGGTATTGATTTTAAAAAATTAAAATATACCGCAACTTTAGATTTTGGAAAAATTAATACTAACTGGAAATTTCTTATTGAAAATTTTATTGAACCTTATCATGTTCAGTTTGTTCATAAAACTACAACAAACCAACCTTTAAGAGATCATTACACTATTGTGGACGGCATATGTTACGGCAGTGGAGTAGATGTTAAAAAAGAAGATAGTAAAAATAGTAGTGCTTTATCAGTCTCTTCAAAATATTTGTCTCTTTTTCCTAATTTTATTATTGCAACTTATTACCCAAATCAAGTTGGTGTATATTTAAACATTCCAATTGACGCAAATACAACCAGTCAAAAAAGAATAATATATACAGTTGGTGGAAAAGAAATGTCTAAAGAAGAGATTGATATTACAAAAAAGATATGGTGGAGCGTGCATAAGGAGGATCATGAAATTTGTGAAAGACTTCAAGAAGGAAGGTATTCACCCGCATCTAATGAAGGTGGTTTGTTATCTCCATATTGGGAAGAGGGAGTGAGAGCATTTCAAAAACTAATTATACAAGCAACTACTAAATCTTCAAAATTAACGAAAGGAAAAACAAATGTCTAAAAGTGTCAATGATGGTTACAGGCTTGCTCATACAATGATTAGAGTAAAAGACTTGGAAACTTCATTTAATTTTTATTGTAAAACTTTAGGAATGAAAGTTTTGAGGAAAACAGATTACCCTGAGGGAAAATTTACTAATGCATTTATTGGATATGGATTAGAGACCGAGTCTCCTTGTCTTGAGCTAACTTGTAATTGGGATCAAAAAGAAGATTACGATAAAGGTAATGGTTGGGGACACATTTGTATAGAAACACCAGATGTTTATAAAGCTTGTGAAGATCTTACAAAGTTAGGAGTTAACATAACACGTAAACCAGGCCCAATGAAACACGGAACAAGAGTGATTGCTTTTTGTGAAGATCCCGATGGATACAAAGTAGAATTAAATGAACCAATAAAAATATAAAACTGAAAGGAAAATGAATGTCAAAAAAACCACAACTATATAAATTTAAGGATATTGAAAATAGGCTTCACACATTAGAACCTGGAAAATCTTATATTAAGCCATTTGTAACAAGCAAAGTTAGTGACACGATGTGTGGTGGATTAAATTTTTTAAATAAAGTTTCGGTACCTTGGGACTTAACATGTGATGAGATAATATATTGCATGGAAGGAACTTTCCGCCTTACATG
>Ga0208638_1001248_pt1 | contig 14245 bp, 15 predicted proteins | sample ETNtaG_34_FD_185753 | JGI IMG/M metagenome (GOLD analysis project Ga0208638, IMG submission 185753) | Marine microbial and viral communities from oxygen minimum zone, Eastern Pacific Ocean - ETNP201306SV51 (SPAdes) (version 2) | ecosystem: Environmental > Aquatic > Marine > Oceanic ...
CAAATTGAATACAATGATGTTAAAGTAATGTCTCCAAAGTAATTTCTATAGCTTTATTTGATTATTGATTTGTTGAATATTATAATAACCCTATATTTGCAATCATTTTCGGGGTGGCAGGATTAATTAAAATCTCATAACCCGTTAAAATTCAATATCTTAAACACTTTTAATTTAGTATGGTTCACCGAATTACACACTAAAGTCAAAAAGAACTATTTAAAAGCAAGAATAATATTCAAAATAAAATTTTGATGATTTTTATCATTTTTTTTCTTCAAAAGTAGAGATAATTTAATTTTATAATAATAAAATAGTATAAATTAAAATAAATATATCATGAAGAAAAAAATAGTATTACCGTTGTCAATTATAGTTATGGTTAGCTTTTTAAGTTTTCAAATTATTGATAAAGATTTATTTATGCTACAAAGCCGAGGAGCTGAAATTGAAGACTATAAAGACATTGACTATGGATTGGGGAGTGATTATGTAGATAAACTTATGGAGTTCCCTGAATTGGATAAAGGAGAAAGAACTCCTTTTGATTTATACAAATATGCAGGAAAGGAAAAATCATCATTTATGCAACGGGATTTAGGAATGAGTTGGAAAGAATGGCTGGCTTTTCATAAAGAACAGAAACCAAAATTGATGGCTGATGTAAAGGAGTATATGAACAGTCGCTATAATTTTTCGAATGAAGCAATAGAAAGTGCATTTATGTCTGGTAATAGAAAACAGGTGATGAAAGGGCCGATTTCAAGATTACCAAAAGGGATAAGTACTTTTGAAGAATTAGCAAACCTATCACCCGAAGAGATAAAAAAAAGAACTTTGTTCCCTTATGTGCCTCTTGCACATCCGTTACATACTACGGCGCACATGGTTTTTCCAAATCAATATTTAAAATACCATCCAGAACACAGCAGAATAGATGTTGATCATGACATTCCAGATAATTATTTGCCTGAATTTCCTGCACCAATGTTCCTCACTACCCATAAAGAATATGGCGATATAACTAAAGGAAAAGAAATTACATTAAGCAACTATTTCGAAATGTTTAACGGCCTACTTACACCTGAACAATTGGAAGGACTTAAGGAGTTGGTAAAACCTACTCCTAGTACTTTCTTTAATCATACAACCCATAGAGTTACTCTTGAACCAAGTGCAGGAGTTTCATGTTTTTCTTGCCATACAAACGGACATACAAATGGGGCTTTTGAAGTGGCTCCAGATACGCGGCCACAGTTGGCTCGATTACGAGTTGGTACACCTTCTATGAGAGGAAACTACAATTTAATGCAGCTAGCTTCGAAGCGATCTATAAGAAGTATGGATCATTTTGCTGAAGTAGAAGAGTATTTTGAAGGAGATCCTGGAATTCAGCAGGCAATTGGACCAAGGTCTCAACAAAGACAAGTAACTAACAGAATGGGAGACTTTAATGCAATTTTAGACTTCCCTCCTGCTCCTAAATTAGGCCCTTTATATAAGCTGATACCAAGCAAAGCGACTGAGCAAGAACTTTTAGGAGAGAAGATATTTAATGGGAAAGGACAATGTATTACTTGCCACAGTGGACCAGCATTTGTTGATGATTATATGCACGACCTAAAAGTGGAAAGATTTTATATAGGTAGACCAGAAGGCCCTATAAAGACATTTCCTTTAAGAGGGATAAAAGATTCTCCTCCGTATCTTCATGACGGAAGATTAATGACGTTACACGACACTGTAGAATTTTTTAATTTAATATTAGAACTTAAACTTACGAAAGTAGAGAAAGATGCTTTAGTTTCTTATTTACTTTGTTTATAAGGTTCAGTCTTGTCTGTTGAAGTTAAAAAAATATGATAAAATTCAATGATCCAACTCCAGCAAGAGAAATTAGTATAGTTTATTCTAAAACTCAATTAAAACTTCCAATTATTAACGCATTAAAATCAACTATTTCAAAAGTTATTCGAGGACAAATTGAATACAATGATGTTAAAGTAATGTCTCCAAAGTAATTTCTATAGCTTTATTTGATTATTGATTTGTTGAATATTATAATAACCCTATATTTGCAATCATTTTCGGGGTGTAGCGTAGCCCGGTTATCGCGCCGCGTTTGGGACGCGGAGGTCGCAGGTTCGAATCCTGCCACCCCGACTTTACTTTAAATTACAATCTCCGGTAAGATAAAGTGCACCTATATAAATAAAAAAATGACCAACTTATTTCTATCTTTAGACTATAGTATGTATATGTGGAGAAAAAATTAATCTCAAAAAAGAAACCTTTTTACCCGATTTCAAAAGAATTAACAAAGTTTTTAAAAAAACATGATAGGTGGGTAAATCTTGATTTATCTTATGAGGATCTACTTAGATTTTCGGATTCAATAACAGTGTATGATAAAAATGATAATGATACACTGTGGGTAAGAACTTTTTACTCAGAATCGGATAGAAAGGAAATTGATCATAACTTAAAAATTATATATACAATACTTCATTCCGATGGAAATCAATCATCTATTCCTTATTTAAATATTGATTCTATTGATTATTGCACTTTTGGAAATTCAAAGCCATTCAGAATTAAAATCCGTAATATAATCAATGACAATTTTGTATACTTCTATGTAAAAAAAACTGACGCATCAAGAGTTTATGGGTTAGAATTTGAACATATGCTCTCACCACATAATTTAAACTTTCTTGTTAACGATAAGGCATTAATTGAAGAGCATATAGCTGGTATTCCAGGAGATATTTTTATTAAAGATTTATTGCCTAAATGCTCAGAGTTAGAAAAATCTCAAATTGCAAAAGAATATGTTAAATTCAATGAAAGGTGCATGATTAGATTATTAGGTGATATGCGAGCTTATAATTATGTTGTAATTCCAATTCATGATTTTGACCAAGTAATTTATAAAATAAGAGCAATTGATTTTGACCAACAGTGCTATGAAGGAAAGTTTTCTGTTTATAGACCTCAATTTTTTAAAGAGAATCATAAAATAATGGAATTAGTCAAGAAAAAATTTAAACATGATTCAATCATTCAATATAAAATAGAGGAGAGATCAACTGTTTCTAAAAGATTAATAATTTCAGAAAACAGGATGGATTCTTTAATTAAAATAATGAAGAAGGATCATTTATCTTCAAGTAAAAATCTTGAAACATTAAAAAATGAAATCTTTTTATTCACAAAGGATGATGCATTTAAAAAAAGCAAATCTATGGGAGATCTAATGGAGGCAACCTTTAATTACACGAGAAATAATTATGAAAAGGTTAATTTGAGTGAGTTGTTATCAAAAAAACTTTATTGACTGATTAATTTATTTTAAATTCGATAAAAAAAATTATATGAAATATTATTATCTACCTATTAGCTGTTTTATAATTTCTCTAAACCTTGTATGTGCTCAACAAGAAAACCCTCCAAATATTGAATTATCAGATGAGTCTGACTACTATATTGAGAAAATAGTTGATGGAATTGATATCCCATGGGGAATGACCTTTATAAATAATAATGAGTTTCTTGTTTCAGATAGAGATGGACTTTTATATCATGTTAAGAATGGAGAAAAAACTGCTGTAAAAGGTCTTCCAGAAATACATTATAATGGACAAGGAGGTCTTCTTGATCTAGCCATAGATAACAACTTTGATAATAATAATTTCTTATACTTTACAGCTAGTGTGCGTGGTGGGGGAGATGAAGGATCTAATACAGCCTTGTATAGAGCTAATTATAGTAATTATAATCTTACTGGCTTAAAGCTTTTATATAAAGCGAGTCCAAATTCAAATAAAGGACAACATTATGGTAGTAAAATTTTGATTGATAGTAATCATATATATTTTAGTATTGGAGAAAGAGGGAATAGAGATGTGAATCCACAAGATATAACAAGAGATGGCGGCAAAATATATAGGATAAACTTAGATGGATCAATACCCTCAGACAATCCATTTTCGGATATTAAAAATGCTAAAAAAGCTATATGGAGTTATGGACATAGAAATCCTCAAGGAATGATTTTTGGTCCAAGAGGCAACAGAATTTGGATTAACGAACATGGACCAAGAGGTGGTGATGAGATAAATATTATTGAAAAATTTGAAAAAGGAGAAGCTAGCTTAAAAAATCCTATTGAAACAAGAAATTATGGATGGCCCTTAGCCTCATATGGTGTCAATTATAGTGGAACAAAATTTACAGATTACACTTCTTTAGATGGTACAGTTCAACCAATTTATTATTGGACTCCATCAATAGCACCCTCAGGTTTTGTAATGCTCAAATCTAATATATACCCTCAATGGAAAGGAAGTTTATTTGTTGGCTCTCTTAGCTTTGAATATCTTGAAAGGCTTCAACTAGAAGGAGAGAAAGTAATTAAACGAGAGAAGATTTTAGATAATATAGGCAGAGTAAGAAATATTACCGAAGGACCTGATGGTTATTTATATATAAGTGTTGAAAAGAAAGGAATATTTAAGATTATTCCTTCTAATAAGTCTTCTTCAACTCCAGAAAAAAATAATGAATAAACTCTTTTTAAAAATTAGAGAAATAATTGCTAAACCATATTTTAAATATGTAATAATAACTGTTGCTTTTATAATATGGATGACATTTCTAGATACAAATTCATTTCAAATTCACAATGAATTAAATGATAAAATAAATATTCTTGAAAAGAAGAAACAAGCATTAATTGAAGAAACTAGGAAAGATAAAGAATTGATTGATAAACTAAGAAATATTGATAGCCTTGAACATTTTGCTAGAGAAAACTACAACCTCAAAAAAGAGAATGAAGAAATTTTTATTATAGAGTATGAAGAAAATGAATAAAATCTTTAAGAAATGGGTAAGATTATTTCTGTAGCTAATCAAAAAGGAGGAGTTGGGAAAACAACTACTTCAGTTAATCTAGCTGCCTCTTTAGGTGTTTTAGAAAAAAAAGTTCTATTAATAGATGCTGATCCACAAGGAAATGCTTCTTCTGGCTTAGGATATGAGTTTAATAAAGATCATAAAGGACTATATGATATACTTAACGGTTCTGAATCTATTAAAAAAGTGATTAAAAGTTCCAAATCCCCTAATCTAGATATTATAGCTTCAAATATAGATCTAGTTGGAATTGAAATAGAGTTAATTAATGAAAATATGAGGGAGTATAAACTAAAATCTGCTTTAGATTTAGTTTCTGATAATTATGATTTTATAATTATTGATTGCGCACCTTCCTTAGGCTTAATTACAATTAATGCTTTGACAGCTTCTAACTCAGTTATAGTACCTATTCAATGTGAATACTTTGCATTAGAAGGACTCGGAAAATTACTTAATACGATTAAGAGTATACAAAAACTACATAATAATGAATTAGATATTGAAGGTCTACTTCTAACAATGTTTGACACAAGATTAAGGTTATCAAATCAAGTAGTTGATGAGGTGGTTAAACATTTTGGAGATATGGTTTTCAAAACTATTATAAAAAGAAATATTAAATTAGGGGAAGCTCCAGGTTTTGGAAAAGATATAATTAGTTATGACGCAACATCAAAAGGGACAAAAAATTACCTTTCACTAGCTAATGAGATAATTCAAAAAAAACAGAAATTAAATGTCTAAAGAAAAAAAACAAAAAAAAGTTCTTGGAAGAGGCTTATCTGCACTTCTTAATGATTCTGATTCAGAGAACATCTCATTCGATAAACCCAAAACAGATTTTAATGTATCAGAAGAAATTGACATAGATTTAATTGAAATTAATCCAAACCAGCCAAGATTAAATATAGATAATACTAACCTAGAGAACCTTTCTAATTCAATAAAAGAATTAGGTATTATTCAACCTATAACAGTTAGAAAAATTAGTTCTAAGATGTACCAAATAATTTCTGGAGAAAGAAGATTACGTGCTTCAAAAATTGCAGGTTTAATAAAAATTCCTTGCTATATTAAGGAAATAGACGAAGAAACTGATTCTCTTAAGATGGCACTTGTTGAAAATGTCCAAAGAGTTGATCTTGATCCTATTGAAATTGCTTTAACTTATAATAGACTTATTAATGAGCTTAATATTACTCAAGAGGAATTGAGCAAAATTGTTGGTAAAGATAGAACGACTATCTCCAATTTTATTAGACTTCTTAAGTTAGACCCAATTATTCAATCTGGAATACGAGATGGTTTTCTCAGTATGGGCCATGGAAGGGCATTAATTAATCTAGAAAACAAAACAGATCAACTTGATATATATGAAAAAATAATAGCTAATAAACTATCTGTAAGACAAACTGAAAGTTTAGTAAAAAATATAAAGTCTGGAAATAAAAAATCAACAAGATCATCTGATGTTTCTAGGATATATATCGATGCAACTAATAAATTTGAAACTTTTTTTAATTCAAAAGTCAGTATAAAAGAAAATACTTCAGGGAAAATTAGCTTAAGCGCAATCTTTGATGATATTAATAAATTATATGAAATATTAAAGAAAATCTCAAATTGAAAAAATCATTAATTCTTTTTGTTATTTTGTTTTCCCTTCAGACTATGGAGTCTCAAAAGATAGAAAAAGATTCCATAAATATTAAAAAAGAAAAATTGATGAATGACCCTCTCACTCCTGCTAAAGCAGCTTTCTATTCTGCAATAATTCCAGGATTAGGTCAGGTATATTCTAGAAGAAGCTGGATGGTTCCAATAATATATGGTGGTCTAGGGGCTTCAGCTTATTATTTTGACTACAATAAAAAAGAAGCGAATAAGTATAGAACAGCCTACAAAAGAAGGCTTAATGGTTATTTTGATGATGAATATATAGATATAATCCCTGAAACTGATACTGAAAAACTTCTAGAGGGAATGAAATTTCATAGAAGATATAAAGATGTTTCGTTTATTTTTTTAATCGGAACTTACGTGTTAAATATAATAGATGCAAATGTAGGTGCACATCTATTACAGTTCAATGTTAGTGATGATCTATCTTTTGAACCATATATAAATAATGATTATTTAAATATAAACCAGAGTATTGGATTAAGTTTAAAAATTAATATTGATTAACTATGAGTGCTATTGAATGGTTATATTTTTCCCTAATTATCAATCTACTAATAGGTCTTAGTAGCTGGAAACTTTTCAAAATTTCAGGAAAAAATGCATTTACATCAATTATTCCTTTTTATAATATTATAAATATTTTAGATATTATTAAAAGACCACGATGGTGGATAATTTTAGTATTTCTGCCAACAATTAATCTTCTTATGATACCAGTAATATGGATTGAATTTATTAAAAGATTTAACCATAGTACAAAAAAAGATATATGTTTAATGCTATTTTCTTTAGGGTTTTACACATTTTATATAAACTATTTTAGCAAGAAGAAAGTTTACATAGATTCTGAGATAAGTACAAGTGGGTTTGAAAAATCTATAGGTTCGTTCGTTTTTGCAATAGTTGTTGCTACAATAGTTCATAATTACTTTATACAACCATTTGTTATCCCAACTGGTTCATTAGAAAAAACTTTAAGAGTTGGTGATTTTTTATTTGTAAGTAAATATCACTATGGTGCTAGGGTGCCTCAAACCATTATTTCACTTCCATTAGTTCATGATACTATTCCTTTAATTAAATCCAGATCTTATTTGAAAAAGCCTCAATTACCATATTTAAGACTCCCTGGATTTCAAAAAATTAAGCAAAATGATCTAGTAGTATTTAACTGGCCTGCAGATACTGTAAGAAAATTCTTTGTTAAAGAAAAAGGGGTTATAAAGCCAATTGATAAAAAGTCTAATTATGTTAAAAGAACTGTTGGTATTCCAGGGGATAATTTTGAAATAAAAGATGGAATACTTTATATAAATGGTAAAGAAAATATTCTTCCTTATAGAGCTAAGCCATTACTGAATTTCAAAATATATTCTAATGAAGGTGTTTCTTCATCAAAACTTATTAATCTTGGAATAAATAACTTTTATAGAAAATATATAATTGATATCTCAAATCAATCAACAAATTCCATAAATAAATTATTGCCATATCTACTTAGCTATTCTCAGGGACAAGAAAATAATAAATTAATTGTAATAACTGATAATAAAGGGATACCAATAGACCTTGTTAGGAGTTTAAATTTAAATATTATAGAATCTATAGAAAAAGAGAAAGATCTTAAATTAACTTATGATGAGTTAAAAAAAGTGGAACTTGAAGGAGGATATGATAGTATTGTCAGGTTAATTCAAAATTCTAAATCATATAATACTATCTATTTCCCAAACAATATAAATTTTAACTGGAATAATGACAATTTTGGTCCAATTCAAATCCCAAAAGAAGGTCTATCTATAAATATTAATCTTGACAACCTTCCAATCTACAAAAAGATTATCCAAGAATATGAAAATAATAATCTAGAGATTATTAATAAAAAGATTTATATAAATCATAAAGAATCAACATCATACACATTTAAAATGGATTATTATTGGATGATGGGTGATAATAGGTATAATTCAGAGGATTCAAGAGTTTGGGGGTTTGTTCCTTTTGATCATGTTCTTGGAAAACCAGTTTTTATCTGGATGAGTATAGATGGCTTGTTTGAAGGTATCGGAAATTGGAAAATAAGATGGGATAGAGTTTTTACTACTGTTGGACTAGATGGGAAGCCAACCTCATATTTCCCTCACTTTATAGCTTTTATTGTTGTATGGCAATTATATTTATTTATTATAAGAAGGGGAAAAAACAAATCTACAAGTGATCCTTTGACTTAAACAAAAATTCTTTTTCTTTTTTTGTTAGACTCTCATACCCAGACTCACTAATCTTATCAAGAATTGTATCAATTTTTTTTTGATTTTCAGATTGACTTAAATTATAATCTTTCACTTTATTGAAAAAATTTCTAAAATTAATACTGAAACTATTATTATATAGGTTCATAGCATAGTAATAGCCGCAAAAAGCTCCTCCAATATGAGCTATATTACCTCCTGGATTTTCAATAGGAATTTGAATTAAACTTAATAGAACATATACAATCCCAATATATTTTAATTCAGTTTTAAATAAAATCAGATTTACTTTATTATTCGGAAAATAAGTGCAAATAAAAATTAAAACTGAATAAACAGCAGCAGAAGAACCAATTAAAGATGTAAAATTATCTTTAAATACTGGAAATAGGTTATAGCTTAAAACAAAGAATATAGCACCAAAAAGAATTCCATAAAAGTATATTTTAATATACTTTTTTTCATCAAAAAAATTCAAAAAATACTCAGAAGCAAAATAAAGTATGAACATATTCCAAAAAATATGAAAGAAGTCTAGATGGATAAATGCATAAGTAATTATCGTCCATATGTTTTTAAAAAAATAATCTAATTGCGGATTTAACTCAAAAAAACTAAAAAATGAATGTGTTTTTAAATTGAATAAGAATAATACTGTATTTATAACTAATGGTAAACAAAATATTATAACATTAATTAAAATTATTTTTTTGTGAATAGGTAGATTCTTGTTTAAATTATATTTTTTAAAAAAAGATAAATTCATAAATCCCATCTTTTATTATTAAAATTATTTTTTTTCCAATACCACATCATAATAAAACCTGTAATAGCTCCTCCAATATGAGCAAAATGGGCTATTGGTCCAACAGAATAAGATGTAAATCCAAAAAATAAATCAAGTAAAATTAATATTGGAACTAAATATTTTGCCTTAACTGGTATAGGTGGGAACAGCAACATTAACTGCACATTAGGAAATAACATTGCGAAGGCTACTAATATACCATATAAAGCACCTGATGCGCCAACCATTAAAGCTTTAAATGATTGAATCCCTGAAAAGAGTCTATCTTCCCCAACAGATTGAATTACAGATGTGTTAAGTCTTCCTGTTTCGTAGAAAAGATCTATTTCTCCTTTACTAAGGCCATATTCTGATAAAATTTGATTAACAGAAACAATATCAATATGATAAACTGTAATTTGAAGTAAAGCTGCACCAAGTCCTGCAGATATATAAAAAAATATAAATTTTTTCTTACCCCAAATCTGTTCAAGTGGAGTTCCAAACATCCACAGTCCAAACATATTAAACATTATATGTGTTAAACCTCCATGCATGAACATATGGGTAATTGGTTGCCAAACAAAAAAATTAGAATTATTAGGATAATGCATAGCAAATAAATCATACATTATTTCTCCTAAAACGGAAGAAGCAAAAAAGAAAATAATATTTATAATTAATAGATGCTTTACTGTATCAGTTATCCTACGCATTGAAAAATTTTTTATCTAAATATTTTTTGTCCAAAGTAACAAATATTTGTTTATTAAAAGGGGAAAGTTTAGGTTCTTTACAAGAGAATAATTGATTAATAATAGCTTGTTGTTCCTTTAATTTAAGGGTTTTACCAGTTTTCACAGAAAGTAATTTAGAAAGTTTTTTTGCTATTAAGTCTGATAGACTGAAGCTTTCTTTGATGTTGTATGAATCATTCTTATTTAATAAATCTTCAAAAATTTCCTCAATAGGTTTATCAGAAATTATTGGTGGTATTGCATTTATATTAACAATTTTATTCTTGACAGAAAACTTAAAACCCATAGAATCAACCACATCTTTTATTTCAGATAAAATAATTTCTTGTTTTTTTGTTAATTCAATTTCTATTGGAAAAACTAATTTTTGAGATTTTGCACCGTCATCTACACTCGATTTTAAGAACTGTTCATATAATATCCTTTGATGAGCTAAACTTTGGTTAAGAATAATAACTGACGATCCTGTAGTCGTTATAATATACTTATTAAAAACCTGAAAAATTTTAGGAAAGTCTATTTCTTGATTAATATCAATATTTTTTTTATCAAATATGTTATTCTCAATCTTTGATTGGAGTTCCTCCCAATTTTGATTAGTTTTTTCTTTTAAGAATGGATTAAAGCTAGAGTCAACTTCTATAGATGGTTCTCTGAGTCGATTTTTATGAGAATCGTATGGAATATCCATAGAGGACTCTTTATCAAAATCAAGTACTGGAGTGATTTGATATACTCCTAGACTATGTTTAATTGATGAATTAATTATTGAATATAGATTTTGTTCATCTTCAAATTTTATTTCAGTTTTGTTTGGATGCACATTAACATCAATTTTATTTGGATTAATCTCAAGAAAAATAAAATAACCAGGATAAAAACCCTCTCTAAGCAGTCCTTCATAAGCATTATTGATTGAATGATTTAGAAATTGGCTTTTTATATACCTATTATTAACAAATAAAAACTGATTGTTTTTTGACTTTTTAGAAAATTGAGGTTTTAAAGTAAATCCTGTAATTTTAACTAATGATGTCTTTTCATTTAAAGGGATAAGATTCTCATCAATTTTTCTTCCAAAAATCGATGATATTCTTTTTCTTAAATTACTTTTTTTTAAATAAAAAAGCTCTTCGTCATTATGAATTAAATTAAATTCAATATCTGGGTATGATAATGCAATTCTATTAAAAGAATCAATTATATGTCTTAATTCTACAAAATCAGATTTTAAAAAATTACGTCTTGCAGGAACATTATAAAATAGATTTCTAACTTTAATCGAGGTTCCTTGTTCTGAGAAAACAGTCTTTCCTAGGGTTACCTTGTCTCCTTCTAATGATATTATATTTGTTTTATCTGCATCTTTTTTTTTTGAGATCATCTCAATATTAGATATTGAAGATATTGATGCTAGAGCTTCACCTCTAAAACCCATTGAAGTAATAGAAAAGATATCCTCTATCTTTGTTATTTTTGAAGTTGCATGCTTCATAAAAGACATTTTCATATCATTCTTAGACATTCCTTCACCATTATCAACAACTTGAATTAAAGTTTTACCCGAATCTCTAACTATTAATTTAATTTTTGTAGATTTTGCATCAATTGAGTTCTCCATCAACTCCTTAACAACAGATGCTGGTCTTTGAACAACTTCTCCAGCAGCTATTTTATTTAAAACTTCCGTTGGTAAAATTTTTATAATATCAGACATATATTATTTATTATAAAAAATAGACAAGTCAAAGTCAATTATATATAGAAATATTGAGATTAAGATAATTATAATTAAAACTAATGTTTTATTTAACTCTTTATTTTTTCTGTTCCTAGACCTGTTTCTACTATCTTCCCATATTTTCCTTCTATCATTTTCATTGTATGTTTCTCTAGAATTAACTAACCTACCTTCAAAATTAAATACAGAAGCTTCTTCCTTTCCTTTATAGTACCTTGGAGTATAATTAAATCTCCTATTTCTGTTTAGCTTAAAAAAATTTAATTTCATCTATTTATCTAAAGTTGAGATGATTTTAAGTGCTGCAAGTGCAGAATCCTCTCCCTTATTACCATGTTTACCACCACTTCTTTCATGTGATTGTTCAATATTATTATCCGTTAATACACAAAAAATTACAGGTGTTTTGTATAAAATATTTAGATCTTTAATACCCGTTGAAACAGCATTACATATGAAGTCAAAGTGAGGGGTTTCTCCTTTAACAATGCATCCAATAGCAATAATAGCATGTTGATCATCATTTTGAGCTATTCGACACCCATAAATTAATTCAAAACTACCGGGGACATTAACTCTTTTAATATTTCCATCTAAAACGCCATTTTTAATCAAAGTATCCTTAGCTCCAGTAAATAGTTTATTGGTTATTTCAGAATGCCATTCAGATACAACTAATGTTATCTTTAATTTTTCAGGATTATTAATTTTTAAGTTTTTCTTATTTGAATCTCGAGACAACATAATTAATTAACTATATTTTCTAACCTTCCTAATTGAACTTCAACTAAGGCAGCTTCATAAGAATCTGGAAATTCATCTTTAATCTTTTTAAGGAATTTAATAGCCAGCCTATTTTTACCTATTTGTGAACCTAAAAGTGCAGCTTTAAATAAAAACTTTGGTGAAGTATAAGAATTTTCACCATAATTAAAAGCTTTTTGGTAATATTCAAATGCTTCATTTGGTTGATTTAATTCAGAAAAACAATCACCTATTGAGCCTAAGGAAATTGATTTTAAAAAAATATCATCTGAGTCAAATTTTTCAAGAAAAAGAATAGCCTTCTCATAATCTTTAAGATTTAAGTATGACATACCTAGAGAATAATTCGCAATGTTTGCAGCCTTTGTATTCTTATATTCTTTGGTTATCTCAAGAAAACCATATTTACCTTCTCCTCCATTAATTGCTAGATTAAATAATGAATCAGAATTATTACTAGCAAGTGCTAAATCAAAGAAATATTGAGCTTGACTAAGCTCACTTATAGCTTCCTTTTCTCGAGGTTGTTTTATATATCTATCATACGAAATAAATGACAGAACCAATAAGGCTATTATTGCTAATCCAGATAATATCTTATTTTGATATTTAATAATCCATTTTTCACTTATACTTGCACCAGAGTCTAACTTCTCAAAAACTTCAGCTGTTTGACTACTATCTCTTAAATTCTGGTTATTTTTAGTTTTTAATGATTTTTTATATCCTCTTTTTTTAAAAGTTGCCATAATTATCTTTTGAAAGCCAAAATTAATGTTTTATTTTGAAACCTTATTATGTTTTTGAATAGTCTATCAATTAATAACTATAAAAGCTTTTCATCGGCTAAATTTAATTTCGATAAAAAGATTAATTGTTTTATTGGAAAAAATGGTGTTGGAAAATCAAATATTATTGATTCTATATACCATCTAGCTTTTACTAAGAGCTACTTTAACCCTTATTCAAATCAGAATGTAAAAATCGGTTCAGATTATTTTTCAATTAATGGTGGATTTCTCATATCAGAAAGAAAAGAGGAAATTTTGTGTTCGTTTAAAAAAGGTGAAAAAAAAAGTATTAAAAGAAATGGTAAGATTTATAAAAAGATATCTGATCATATTGGATTAATTAATTTAATAATTATTTCACCCCATGATCAAAACTTAATTATTGAAGGAAGTGAAATGAGAAGAAAATTTATAGATAGTGTAATTGGACAAATTGACAAAGTATATTTAAAAAGAGTTATAGATTACAACAAGATCTTAACCCAAAGAAATTCATTATTAAAATATTTCTTTATAAATAAAAAATTTGACCAAAATACTATTGAGGC
>Ga0208638_1001256_pt1 | contig 14169 bp, 8 predicted proteins | sample ETNtaG_34_FD_185753 | JGI IMG/M metagenome (GOLD analysis project Ga0208638, IMG submission 185753) | Marine microbial and viral communities from oxygen minimum zone, Eastern Pacific Ocean - ETNP201306SV51 (SPAdes) (version 2) | ecosystem: Environmental > Aquatic > Marine > Oceanic ...
GTGAAGTATTTGGTATTGCTTTGAAAGTTCTCGATGGTAATCAGCGGTGTTCTCCTCCGGCAATGATGGCAGTTTTGAATGAATTGAATTTGCTCTCAAATGATGAAAATAGTAAGCTATTGAAATATCAAAATACAATATTGAAAAATCATCGTAAACTAAACGTGGGTTCAATTGAAGTGGAGATATTGTGAAAATTCACCAGATTATAAATATAATAAAATTATATTCGAAAATTTTACTCTTTATAACTTTTACCTATTCCCAAACAGTAATCGGAGAAGGACTTACCGAACAGAGCCTTCTTGATTATGTGGTTGCTAATTATAAAACAACCACTACTATGGGTTACAATACTGCGAGAGATACGTTATACGGTGTAATTGATCTTAAAGAAAACAACCAGTTATCTTGTATTTATACCGGTTATACTATTACGCTTTATGTAACAGATCCAGACCCTAGCACAGATGCATATAATCAAGGAATAAACTGTGAACATAGTTGGCCTCAGAGCATGGGGGCAGGCAGTGAACCACAAAAGAGTGACATGCACCATCTTTTTCCCTGCAAATCCAATGTGAACTCGTCAAGAGGGAATGATCCTTTTGCAGATATTCAAGATTCCGATACAGATAAATGGTACAGAAATGATTATTATCAAGAAACAATACCAACAGAATACATCGATGAATATGCTGAAAAATATAATCCTCCGGATCCAAGTAATGAGCGATTTGAGCCGAGAGAAGATCATAAAGGTGATGCTGCCCGAGCTATGTTCTATTTCTTTGCTATGTACAATAGCGTGGCGGATACGGATTTTTGGAACATACAAAAAGATGTATTTTTAGATTGGCATTATTATGATCCCGTGGATGAATGGGAAGAAAATAGAACATGGGCAATAGCGGGTTACCAGGACAATCTGCCAAATCCTTTTGTATTGGATTCAACTCTGGCAAGAAGAATCTGGTTTTATGATTCCACAGGCAGCACAACCAATTCAAATCCGCATATTGTCATATCCGAAGTAATGCCAAATCCGAATGCTGTTTATGACCAGTATGGTGAATGGTTTGAAGTATACAATGCGGATTCCGTATCGCACGACTTAAATGGATGGATACTAAAAGATAATGATCCCGATTCGCCCAATTATCACACAATTTCAGTTGCAACATCGCTTAATATTGAACCCGGCGAATATTTTGTATTTGCAAGAAATGAAGATTCCACAACAAACGGCGGGTTTTCTGCTGATTATGAATACTCAAATTTCATTCTAGGGAATTCCGGAGATGAAATTATTTTGGTGGATCCGGAATTAAATATTATCGATGAAGTTTCGTACGCCACGGACTTCCCGTATAGCACCGGTATTTCTATGTATCTTTCAGACATGGTTTCTGACAACAATGATGTAACGAATTGGGTAGCTTCTACAGTCACTTATGGTGATGGCGATTATGGTACACCGGGCAGAGCGTGGAATGATACCACAGCGGCCGGGATTGATGATGTTATTGAATTACCGAAAGAGTTTGTTTTATATCCAGCATATCCCAATCCGTTCAATCCCACAACCACCATCCGGTTTGATATTGCTGTAGAGACGCATCGCAATACGTCTCTACAGATTTATGATATATCTGGTAGTATGGTTGAGGAATTGTTGACTGCTGAACTAGTAGTTGGCAAGCACGAAATCATCTGGAATGGTAGTAATTTATCGTCCTCGATTTATTTCGTTGTTTTATCTGTAGGCAATAATAAGAATATTCAAAAAATCACATTATTAAAGTGAAATTTCTTTAACTTATTAGCCTAAATTATTAAAGATTTGAATCAATTAAATAAATGAGAAAAAGGGAATAAAAATGAAAAAATTGATAACAGCAATTAGCTTGATTGGGTTCGTTTTTGGACAGATGGGCTATACAAGTTTCGAAGAACCAAGTACTGGTGCTAAATATTACGACACGGGTGATGCCGCTACAGATCACGCACTTGTAAACAATGAAGGTGAGGCTCACGTCAATTATGATCCTGGTAATACCGGCTCCGAGCTGGGTTTTTCTTCCTATTATACCAATACCTTGGGTGGTGTTGGTCTCACCGATGGCGATTGGGTTGGTGTCACCGATTTCCAAGCAGCGGCAGGTGTACCCTATCCCGATGGAGACCGGGGTTTTCAATTATCTGATTGTGATGGTCTGATGACAGTTACACTCGACACGGTTGATTTATCTTCCGCCACCGATCCTTCCGTTTCCTGTTATTATTTTATCAAAGAAGACGGCTATGAATCAGATGATTATATTCGTATTTGGGTAATTGTCGATGGAACTGAAGTCGATTTATTGAATACTGATGGTTCTGATATTGATGATTTAGGGATTGAAGGTTCCTGGAACTATATAAGCCAGTCTCTGACGGGGGGATCCGAAGCAGTGTTCAAATTTGAATTGCAGTCCAATAGTGGCAATGAAGTATTATTTATGGATTTCATCGCATTTGCTGATGGTACGGTAAATATGCCTCCCTCTGCCGATGCTGGTGTTGACCAGAGTGTTTCTCTTGGCGCAGCTGTTACTCTGGATGGTAGTGGAAGTACCGACTCAGACGGCAACATCAGCGCCTATGCTTGGACACAGTTGACCGGGGTCTCTGTTACTCTAACCAACGCAGATCAGGCATCGTCATCGTTCACGGCTCCAGTTACCGAAGGTGATATGAGTTTTGAACTTCTGGTCACCGATGACGGCGGCGAATCTGATCGGGATACGGTTAATATTTCTGTCGTGGACGTAGGTGCTAGCGCAGTTTTTATCAGTGAATATGTGGAAGGATCAAGCAATAATAAATATATAGAAATCTATAATGGGGGAGATACAGCAATTGACTTAAATGCTGATGGATACACCCTGGCGCGGGATAATGATGGGAATATGGATTTTACCTATGCTGCCCTGAGTGATTGGGGTAGTTTGAGTATCTTAGATGCTGGCGCCGTGATTGTCTTGGCAGCAGAAGACCACGCAATTTACACCAATCCTGACACGGTACTGGCGCATAATTCTCCAGTTCATTTTAATGGGAATGATGCTGTTGCCTTGTTGAGGTCTGGTGTTGTAGTTGATATTGTTGGTGAGTTAGGTAATACTGCGGATCATATTAAGGACACGACATTGACCCGCAATGCCAATATTACTCAAGGTAACTCGACTTTTTCCTGGAGCGAATGGACTGGGTCATCCACTAATAATGTGAGCGGATTAGGACAACATAATGCAAATGTTAGCGCTCCAGCAGTAGCGATAAGCAATATCAGTCCGGATTTTATTGCAGATAACGTTGAAATAGAAATTTCTGCACAGATTGTTCCTGTATCAGGTTCGATTTCCAGTGCTGCCATTTATTACGGTACAACCAATGCCCTTATTAATACAGCAACTATGAGTTGGGATGCAGATTCCACCTGGATTGGATATATTACCACCGGTACTGAATTTGGAAATGAACTCCTGCAATATAAAGTAATAGCAATCGACAATTCGGGGAATCAAGGTGAATCGTCTGTAAGCAGTACATTAGTGGCCAGTTCTACTCCAGACGATATTGATGAGATTCACGCTAATGTTGTGGAAGGCCAAATAGTTACTATTCAGGGAATTATTACGATTGGTTCCGGGTTGCTGGATACATCCAAAACAAAAGCTTATATACAGGATGATTCAGATCGTGGGTTGAACTTATTTGATTATGACTTAATCACCGGGATTGATAGAGGTGATGAATTACGCGTCGTGGGAATTGTTGTTCAGTATCTTTCAACTGTGGAAGTAACGGATTTTGAGTTTGAAACGGTTTCCACGGGCAATGCACTACCTGCTCCTCTAGAAACCACATCTTCCGGTGCCAATTCATCAGATTATGAGGGAACACTTATTTCATTTCCGGGCGAAATAACAGTCCTTGAGACCATAGGTGACGATGATGGTTTGAAATTAACGATTGATGATGTAACAACCGTTATGATTTGGAATAGTACAGGTGTTACAACATCCGGACTGGAAGTTGGAACTAGTTGGGGTTTTACAGGGATCGGCAGTCAGTATAGTGAAACGTATCAATTATTAGTTGCGTACGATGAAGATATTGCTACTCTGGGGATTGATGCCGGGAATACACTTCCAAATGAATTTGCTCTTTATCCAGCGTTTCCAAATCCGTTTAACCCTAAAACAACGATTTCATTTACAACGGATATCGCCGGCGTAGTTCATGTTGATATCTACGATATCAACGGACGCAAAATTGATGAATTAACACAAGAATTTTTCTCGCCGGGATCCTACTCGGTTGCTTGGAATGCATCTTCTTTAGCATCTGGTATATATTTTATTAGGATTAGAAATAATACAAACCATGCAATTCAAAAAGTGATGCTGCTTAAATAACCATTATTTTGGATTGAGAAAAAGAAATTGATGAATTTTATAAAGGGGCTCATTTATTTGAGCCCTATCTTTCTATTGGGCGTTGCTGACCATTTGGTTTTTTCTGAGATTGTTATTACACCAAGCGATGCTGAATATGTAAAGATTACCAATCCTACAGAGAGTGATATTGGTTTAACAAATTACTATGTAACAGATGGAACAGATATCAGCAATGGGAAACTGTATTATCAATTGACTGGTGGTTCAAATTATTGGAGTGGCTCAGGCTCGGATTTTATTTGCCGGTTTCCATCGGGATATACGCTATCAGCTGGCGGATCAGTTACGATTTCTCTGAGAGACAGCTCAACATATACAAACTACTTTGGAGAAAATGCTGATTTGACTTTAGTAGATGATTTGCTCGATGCACTTGACGGTATCAGCACGAAAGGCAGCAACGGAGCAAAACTTGGGAATTCAGCTGAAACATTGATTCTATTTTACTGGGATGGATCTTCTGCTACTGTACAAGATGTCGATTATCTTTTATGGGGTAATAATTCTTTTGGTATAGATAAATCGGGAGTTAGCGGTTACACATCGGACACTCCTGCGGCAAGCCAGTCTTACTTACCAGTTCATTCAGTGGACGAAAAATTGGTTCGTATTTCTGATGAAGGAAGTGAAACTCAAACCGGGGGGAATGGCATTACCGGTCACGATGAAACAAGCGAACCATTGCAAGATACTTGGCAAATCGTTCCTCTTGTTTCATCAAAACCCGAGATTTCTGCTGTCAGCATTTCACCGTCATCTCCAAATTCTGCTGACACAATCCGATTTTCAGCAAAGGTCACAGATAACGATGGGTTGGCATTGGTTAAGTTGGTGACCATTTTTCAAAATGACACAACATCGTATTCAATGACACAAGGTACCGCTGATACGTTTGATGTTGAAATCGGCCCGCTGGGACAAAGCGGAACCTTGATTTATTATGTGTATGCCAGAGACAACATTGGTTTAGTAGATTCCACAAGTTTATCAGCTGTTACAATATCCGAACCACCCGAACCACCCGATCCATCGGGGGATTTATCTATCAAGGATTTATTGGATAATTTAGATGATTATGTCGGGACGGAAATAACTATTGATGGAGTGATAACTGTCCCAGCTGGAAGGTTGCGTACAAATTTCACCGAAGCATTTCTCCAAGATGAATCAGAGCGGGGAATTATTCTCTACAATTCTTCATTGGATATATCTTTTGATCGAGGTGATTCAGTATTGGTAGTGGCCGAGGTAGATGAGTTTGACGGAAAACCGGAATTGATTTACAGTAGCATTACTGTATTAAAAGAAAACGCTGTTATACCTGTGGTTGAGCTTACCATCAGTGAATTCAATACGCTGGCCTATACATATGCATATGTCAAAATCTGGGGGAAAATTATTTCCAGGTCAGAGCCATCTGGGACAAATACCGGAGCAAATATTAGTTTACAAGATGCATCAGGTGAAGTATCCACAATCCGGATTTGGAATTCCACAAATATTTTGTATGACGAAAATTTTGTGCTAATTAACTCTGAACTCGATTCATTATTACAGGTGGGGCAGTTAATCGAAGTCGCTGGTATAGCCGGGGAATATAGCGAATCCAGCCAGCTTCAGCCAGCGTATGCTTCCGATATAACTGAAAAATTAGAGGGGCAATCGGGTGATTACTCTGCAGAATTATCTGTAGCGCCGTACCCATTCGTCCCACAATTGGGAGAAGTAATTGCATACACATACAGTTTTCCGGCAAATGGGCGAATTAAAATAAGAGTTTTTGATTTGGGTGGCCGATTGATTACCACTTTGTATGATGAATATCGAGGTATTTCGTTTTACAAAGAAGATACATGGAATGGCAGAGATAATCTTAATAGGCAGGTAAGCCCGGGAACATATATTCTACATTTAGACGTAACCGATGCAATTACCGGCCAACAATATCAAGCGATGGCACCAGTTGTTATTGGGGTGTATGGGAATTAATCACATGCGCCGGTTAATACTCTACCTTTCAATTACAATTTTTTCTATGGTAGGTGCGCAGGTAACTACGGAACAATTATATAATGGCGCATCTTCCTATTCTATGGCTGGTAGCGACCTTGCCTTACCGGCACATTCATGGTCGATGTTTGTAAATCCCGCAGGGTTGGCAGAATATGGAAATACCGCTGCAATTTTTGGGACAGAATCGCCATATGGTTTATCTTATTTTTCGCACACCTCTGCTGGTGTTCAGTTTACGCTTTTTGGATTAGGTACTTTTGGTTTATCAATTGAAGATCTTGCTACCAATTACGAAGGTAATTCTTTATCAAAAGAAACAGCTCTTGCTTTGCACCACGGATTAACACTGCAAGCTGATCGCAACAGCACCTTACGATTTGGATATAGTTTAAAAGCTTATTCTGTGGATTATGGAATGTCAGCCGGACCTTCTGGTGATGGGTCCGACGGAATAAGTTTAGGGTCACATCAAGCATTTGGTTTGGATGCGGGAGTGCTCGCTTCTTTGCGGGAACGGATTCGTTTTGGGGCAAAAATAACAAATATAAATCGTCCTCAATTAGGTGCGGCAAACACTGCAGTATATTTACCAACGCGAATGCAAATAGGGTTAGCATATTCTCCATATGATTTGGTATGGACAACAGCCGCATTAACACGTTCAGTTAGACATGATACACAAATTCATGCCGGCATGAATTATAAGATTTTACCCGGCTTTCTGATTCGTTCCGGAGTACATAGCAATCCAAACCGATTTGCTACCGGCTTCAGTATTACATGGAAATTTATCAGTATTAACTATGGTTTAATGACCCATCCAGTTCTGCCTTTTTCACACAATTTGTCTTTCGAAATATTGATGCCATGAAACGTCTTGGATTTCTACTCCTTTCTGTAACCTTGGCTCAAAAAGTGCCCATCAATATGGCCGCTTTAGAAGAATTGCAGACACTGCCGCTAACATTAAATGAAACTGAAGCACTTTACGAATATGTAACATTACAAGGCCCGGTAAAATCAATTTATGATTTGATGCAAGTTGAGGGTTTTTCCGCAGAAACAATTCAAAAACTCCGGCCTCTTATTTCGCTTGAACTGGAAAAGGAGAGTCAAAGTGATTTTCAACTCGATGATAATTATAGAAAAATTGAAAATTGGACTTCTGAAGAAGGTGCAAACGAAGGGCTTGTAGAAGTGTGGTTAGACAGGCTAGCAGAACCCAAAAATATCAATTCAGCAACATGGAATGATTTGATGGCACTTCAAAATGTTAGTCCGGTAGATGCCGTGGCTGTTTTAAAGCGTATAGAGGAAGGACCGATCACGTATCCAAAAGCACTCAGGGGAGCCATAGGGTTGAGCTATTGGGGTTATACAAATATGGCAGACTTTTTCACTTACAAAATTACCGGACCGGAAAATGCTACTCACATTTGGTACAATATGGCCTATAAAACCATGCCATCTACTACATCTTTTGATGAAGAAGTTGGCACAACAACACCCTTAAGTAACCATCCCGGAGATATGCACCATAAATTAATCGCCCGGTTTGGACCGCATTGGAAAATTTCTCTTGCTGCGCACCGACAGCTTGGAGAAAAGACTCCTCTGACAGATATCCGTGGGGTTGAAATTCCGGATGGAAAATGGTCTGTTACATACCGCGACCTAAATATTTTTGGTCTGCATTTTGAACGTATTATCATGGGCAATTATTCTGCAACCATGGGACAGGGTATTGTTTTCGAAAATACTGATTTTTTCTCTCCTCGCCGTTCCGGTTACAGTTGGAGCCGTCGAGTTCATGGTGTTTTTCCTGACATTTCACGGACTAGGGAATTTGCCTTACGTGGGTTGGCATTTCAGGGTGGAACGAAATCTTTTGATGTAATGGGATTTATTTCAAATCATAACCGGGACGCTATTTTAAATCCTTCCGATAGTTCATTTGCAACTCTTATTACATTATATCCGAGAACAAATTTTGGGTTCAATGGAGCGTTGGCGATGCCGATGCTCAATACAATTGAAGAAGTTACCTATGGCGGTAATGTTCGAATAATTTTGCAGCCTGGTACCTATGTTGGATTGTCTGCGTATGAAAGTTTATATGATCGTCCATTAAAACCGAATATTGCCACAACGGTTATAGCCGATGCGAATGAAGGAAAATTTCTAACATCAATCGGTAACACGGCAGACACGGAAATTGCTGCCATGTATTCTTCTTCAGGTGAATCATCTTTGTGGAAGAAAGCCCAATCCTTTCGCCGTGTATTTGGAATTGATTTTTCTACAGTAATCCACAATATTGCAGTCCAAGGTGAATATGGTATTTTAGATGGCGATGGAGACAAGTCAGTAAGCAAAACCGATCCCCGAGCTCTTGTATTAACGGGTTATGTTCAATTTAACAGCTTGAATATGTTGGTGGTTTACCGAGATTATGACCTTGCTTTTGATAATCCCTATCAGCGGTCATTTTCAAATTATCAACGGTACAAAGGCAGTATTTTTGAAGACACTTTTTATTTAGAAGACCCAATTTACGGTTTCCTTTACTCAGGCCAGGCACAGCCCCAATCAGAACGAGGGTTTTATGTGTACAGTCGTTATCAAGCGCATAAGTCATTAGTGCTTACGGCTGATTTTGATACCTGGACTCGCGCTGCGGATAATGCCCGTTATTACCGCACTGTTGTTCGCGGTCAGTTTCGTCCAGTGTTTAATGTCCGGTTTCATTTGCGGCATAAATGGCAGAAGCGCGGCGGCATGAACGCATTAGACCCGTCAGCATTTTTTTCACAAGAAACGATTATGCGTTCCCAAATTCGGCTATCTCGATATAATCAAGTTGAATTGATTTGGATTAAGTCATGGGTTGATTTTACCAACCGACGCCGGCTGACATTGGATTTGGATACTGGCGGAGAAAATCCCTCCATGGTGGGTAGCGCCGGAACAGGCAGTGAAGGATTAGGATTCAAAGTTACTCACAATTTTAGTAAGCGCCTCAAAGTGATGAGCCAAGTTCTTCTTTATAATGGATTTATTTGGAATTTTGAAGATACAGATTTTCGGGTGTTTGATAGTCAAACAGATGCACTTCGCTTTTGGGTTTCTATCTTTTCCCGTTTAAATGATCATTGGGCAGTGCGATTAAAATGGACTATGGATACAGGAGACCCGGTTACGAATTACGCATTCGAACCAAGCGATCCAACCAGTCAATATCCCGACCAACGGATAAACTGGTCTACAATAACTGGGCAAAATAAAGCAATGGACATCCGGATACAGGTTGACTATGCATTTTAATAACTTTCGATCACATTTTATAAAATTGATGTTCATTGTGCTCTTTTTACATTGTAGTGCTAAGGGTCAACGGTATTTATCACCAGTTCTGCCATTAGATTTTACTCAATTAAGCGCCAGAACACTGGCAATGGGTGGCGGAATGGATTTTCATTCACATCCGGCATTAGGGAATTTTGGAAAGGGATTTAAACTGCATGTTGATCTTGATGCAAGGTCAACATCAGAAACCCGATCTTTCCCGGTTATTGATATGTTTGATGATGTAGTCACAGAAAATGTATATGCGATCAATAGATCTCTTAATTATTCTCTCCCTTGGAGTTTAGGCATAGATGCAACACAGTGGCTGAAAATACCTATTTCTCTATCTTTATCTCAGGCACCAATGTGGGATTTCCGTTACAATTACACAGAAGAAGTTAGGGCCAGTTTAGGGCCGGGAGTATATAACCGTGACCCAGTAGCCGGTTACCATATATTTCGCTTGAGCGGTTTAATTCAGTCAACACATTTGAATATGGCTGTACGTCCTCTTTCTATACTGGGATTCGGGTTTAGCATAGAATCTTTAACCGGGGGAAATTTGTCACAGGAAATTGGCGTACAGGTTTTGCAATCTGATGAAGCGCTGGCTGCTGATTCCACAACTATGACCCAGTACGATCTGGCAGCAGAAGAAGCGATGCGGTGGTCTGCGGGAATAATTTTTAATCCTACCGGTTCAGTCTCTATTGGTATTTCCATGAAGTCAGCGGTTGATATTTCTTTTAATACAGATGGTTATGTCCCTGTGTTAGATGAAAGAACTCAATTACCGGGATTGGTACTCGCTGATACAACTTCTTCTTATTCCATTTCTTTGCCCCTTGAATATGGAATTGGGTTTACTGCTCGGTTGCGGAATCGAATTAAAACAATTGCATCCGGGAATTATACATATACTGACTGGTCGAATAATGATCAGGTAATTGTTAACGGAACCTCGTCGGATACGTCTGATTTTCATTATCAGCCCACATGGTCAATTCATTTGGGTGTAGAACATTGGATTTTGAATAAAACACCTTTTCGGTTTGGGTTCATGCATAGCAGTTCTCCTCTCGGCGATGATTTTGAACGAACGATGATTACATTAGGTACTGGCCGATCGTTCGGACATTTTACATTTGACTTGGCTGTTGCATTTGAAAGTTCAGAGTACAGATATACGGACCTGTTTATTCCTGTTGGTCAGGCAGCGACGGATTTGGAAAAAGTCAAGGAATCAACATTGGTAGTAAAATCATCACTGACGTATTCATTCTAATGTAAAATGAGTTGTTACAGTCGAGTAAAAACCAGGTTTTTTGTTTTATTATTTTGGAGTGGATTATTTGGTGAATCGCACCGTATTCATCTTTTATTTACGAATGATATTCACGGCTCGATTCATGAGGGCCCTGCGCGTTTTATCAATCCGGAATTTGCTCCCAATTTGTCTGGTGGTGCCGGTGCTTTTGCCTATGTAAATAAAATCCGACAAGAAGCAGCAACAAAGGGAGAAGTTGTATTATTAACAGATGCCGGCAATGTTTTTCAGGGAACTCCATTGGGGACTCTTGATGGTGGCGAAACAATGATTCGATGGATGAACTGGATGGAATATGATGCGTTTACACCCGGCGTAAAAGATTTTGATCAGGGTAAAGAAAATCTAGCCCAATTGGCTGCAATTGCCAATTTCCCTTTTTTATCTGCAAATATGGATGGATTAACTGGAACGCTACCTTACTTAATAAAAGACTTAAACGGTATTCAAATTGGAATTATTGGTTTAATGACACCTGAATTGGGAAAAGGTGTAATTCCTGAAAATGTGGCAGGAATTTCTGTTAGCGATCCTCTGGATAAACTGAATGCATTAATCCCGGAGGTACGCTCAAAAGGTGCAGATTTGATCTTTGTATTGGCGCATTTAGGATTGCCTTACGATCGGGAAGAGGAATATGAACTCATGCTGAACCGGTTAGAATTATCTGAAAATATTCCAATTACTAATGCGTTGGAATTAGCTCATTATTCTGAAGGAGTGGATATCATTATTACCGGCGGTATCAGCAAAGGTTACGATACGCCCTGGCAAGACCCATTGACACACACATTGGTTTTGCAAAACTACGGAAACCTCACAGGCATCGGGCATTTAACAATTGAAGTGGATAAGGAAGTAAAGACAATTACAAATTATTCGTTTCCAACGGACAGGGGAATGATGCTCACATTATTTACAGATGATATTTGGCCGGATCTTGAAATGGCTGATTCCATTCGACAGTGGGTTCAGTCAGTGAAAGAAACTTCCGATTTTAATCCTGGTCAATCGCTGGCACAAATTCGCACTAATCCTTCACCGGAATGTCCAGATCAATGGCCAGCAGATCAAAATGTTTACAATGTTCCCGCGCTTGGTAAAACGAATGGTTTGGATGTGATAACCTGGAATATGGAGCGTTTTCCCTTAGCCGGCGATACAACATTGAAAGCAGTTTCGGAAATTATACGAGATTTAAATGTTGATATTATTGGAATTCAGGAAGTTCGGGCAATTGGCAAATTCGCAGAAATGATGTCCTGGTTACCTGAATATGATTATGTTTTGAGCCAACAGTCATCATTTATGGATCAGGCAATTATTTACAGGAAAGATGTCTTGACTGTTTTAAATCAACAAGAACCCTTTGCATTTGATGATTACTTTTTTGCTGGAAGACCTCCTCTCGTAGTTGATTATTTATATAGGTGCGGGGAAACGGATATGAAAATAACAATTGTTAATTTCCATTTAAAATGTTGTGGAGATGGATTATATCGCCGACAGCAGTCTATGAAGCAGTTGCATACATTTTTACGAGACAGAATGAATCTTGGTTTAAACAATATTATTGTTATCGGTGACTGGAATGATCAAATTCAAGATGAAGACATTTACCAATCTTTTAGGCCATTTATAAATGATAAAAACCATTTTCGTTTTGTGACAGATTTAATTGTAGATGATCCCAATCAGCAGTCTTATCCAACTTGGCCAAGTTTTCTTGATCATATATTAATTGGAGAAAGCTTTTTTGAAGCATTTAATTCAAATGGAGTAATACGATCCGTTAATATTGATGAATGGATTGGCGGTTGGGAAGTATACGAAAGTACCATATCTGATCATCGTCCGATTTTATTGCATCTTCCATTTAATTAAAACCAATGATAAATCATTCTTTATTTATTGTCGGGGCGGCTTTGCTTTTTGCCTGCGCGAGTCCCACTGAAAACGATAATCCAAATGCTAACGGGCAAAGCAAATTTCCCGATTTAAATATTGAGAACGGGGTTGAAATTGTAACGTGGAATATCGAAAACTTCCCCAAAGCCGGTACGCAAACAATTGATTCAGTGGCCATGATTATTCGAGGATTAAATGCTGATATATACTGTTTGCAGGAAATCAGTAATGAGGCAACATTCAATCAATTAGACGAAAAATTAGATGCTTATTCCTCTGTTTATTCAACATCAACTGAATATTTAAATCTAGCGATATTATTTAAAGATGAAATAATCACATTTCGAAATCAATCCAGTATTTTAACTGATCATGATTATGAGTTTGCTTATCGACCACCACTGCGTACAGAATTTATATTTCAAGGTGAACCGTCAATCGAATTCACAATAATCAACATTCATCTCAAATGTTGCGATAATGGTTTTGCCCGTCGCCTCGCATCGGCAGAATTGTTATATAATTATTTGTTGGAATCTTCCACGGCTGGGGTCGTAAATCAAATAGTCGCGGGCGATTGGAATGACGATATATCTGATAATGCAAATGTAAATTCGTTTAATATGTTTATAAATGATACAAGCAACTTTCGTTTTGTCACCTGGGATCTTGCAAATTCTGATTCAGATGTATATGATTCTTATCCAAGCTATTCCAGTTTTATTGATCACATTTTAATTTCCAACGATCTCTTTGATGAAAATAATGATGGGGATGTACAAACGATTCGCCTTGGTGATTATATTTCTGATTATGACGAAATTATTTCCGATCATCGCCCGGTAGTTTGGCGATTTATGCCATGATAAAGATTTACAGCCAAACCCATAGATTTATTATATCTTTGTTTATCTTTACCCTGTTAATGGGACAAGAAACAGCTACAGCTTTTATAAAATATTATCAAACTGATCGTGATTTTATCGCAGATGCGCCCATGTTTGCGACAGATCGAAGGGGACAATCCCATTTGGAAGTCACATTCAATGAAAATAAACATCCCGTTCT
>Ga0208638_1001257_pt1 | contig 14164 bp, 20 predicted proteins | sample ETNtaG_34_FD_185753 | JGI IMG/M metagenome (GOLD analysis project Ga0208638, IMG submission 185753) | Marine microbial and viral communities from oxygen minimum zone, Eastern Pacific Ocean - ETNP201306SV51 (SPAdes) (version 2) | ecosystem: Environmental > Aquatic > Marine > Oceanic ...
GTTATTGTGGCCGATGGCATGAAAGATGGCGCACAAAAAATGGTAAAGGCGGTCAAATGAGTATTCTGGTTGACGAAAAAACGAGATTGATCGTTCAGGGAATCACCGGACGCGAAGGACAGTTCCATGCCGAGCAGTGCATGAAGTATGGCACCAAGGTGGTTGGCGGAGTCACCCCAGCCAAGGGTGGTCAAACCGTGCTGGGAAAAGTTCCCGTCTTCAACACCGTGCGCGATGCGGTTAAAAAGACAAAAGCCAATGCCACGATGATCTTCGTGCCCCCCCCGTTCGCCTCCGATGCCATTCTTGAGGCCGCAGACGCGGGAGTCGCCCCCCCCGTTCGCCTCCGATGCCATTCTTGAGGCCGCAGACGCGGGAGTCGAACTGATCATATGCATCACAGAAGGCATTCCAGTATCAGACATGGTTGAGGTATGGCGCTACATCCAAACCAGTAACTCACGCTTGATCGGACCCAACTGTCCGGGCATCATTTCTCCAGGGAAATGCAAAATTGGCATCATGCCGGCCCATATTCATAAAAAGGGGAATATCGGTATCATTTCCAGAAGCGGAACGCTCACCTACGAAGCCGTGGGCCAGTTGACTACTCTGGGCCTGGGCCAGTCTACATGTGTAGGCATTGGCGGTGACCCGATTATAGGCACCCGGTATATCGATACGTTACAACTTTTTCAGAAAGACCGCGGCACGAAAGCCATCTGCATGATCGGCGAAATAGGCGGAACAGCTGAAGACGAAGCCGCCTACTACATCAAAAAAAATGTCACCAAACCAGTGATCGGATTCATCGCCGGTCAAACCGCTCCTCCGGGTCGACGTATGGGTCATGCAGGAGCGATCATCTCTGGAGGACAGGGAACGGCTGAAGAAAAGATGAAGGTCATGCGCCGTTGCGGCATCAAAGTTGTGAAAAGCCCTGCCGACCTCGGCAAAACCATCGCCAAAGTTTTATAACAAGCACGCATCCCCTCTTTTCGCTTTACCCGCATCCCGTTAAAAAACTGCACCCTCAAGCAAGTAACGTCATCTAATACCCATGTCTGAGGAAAAGTGTCCTAAATGCGGCTATGAAAATGTTACCCAGTCTGCCTGGTGCGAAAAATGTCTGCATCATTTTAAAGATCATGGGAAAGACAAGGTCCTTAGCTGTCCTCACTGTTTTCATCCGAACGAATACAAAGATGATTTCTGCGAGTCTTGTCACGAACCTCTAAAACCCGGTCAGTGGGAATAAAAAATCAGTTCATAGTTCTTGGTTCTTAGTTCCTGGAAGGTGCCGTTTCACTCACTCAGTTTTATAAGCAAGTGAATTGACCTGGATCTCATAATCGAGGGAGTCAAACTGTGTGCTCTTGCGGGTGCTGTCAAAATGCAGGTTGGCATAGATGGTGATGATCGCGTGCAATGCTTCGTGAGCGTCCATTCCCTGGTCAGTCAAACGCTTGTAGGCGATGGCAACATATTCCGGGTTCCCTACCTGAAGCTGACGATCAACAATCACATGTAAAACAGTATGCACAAAAGGATTCACGATCATGCCGTTGATCTCCCTGGGAATGGAAGCCAAATCGCCTTCCTCCCAGATAGAGTCAAACTCGGGGTGCAGTTCGAGAACGCTTGCTATACGTTCATCCAGCTCTTCGGTGGGCCGTCCTTCGCTTTTGTCCGCCGCAACGCGAAGGATGCGCTGTTGAGATTCCTTATCAAAATCCATAGTCTAAAATTTCTTTCCAAGAGAAGGCGAATCAAACGCATAAAATAACTGCGCAATTAATTAATCAGATGCTGAAAAACGGTCAGGGGTTCATAAAAGGCCTAGTTTCATGGAGTTTCAGAGAAATGCGTCCGTCGCTCCCTTCCACCGCCGCCATAAACCATGAACACCCGCTTGCCCTGACGAACATGATATTTTGCCCAGGCAGGGGACTTCCCCTCGTAGCAGGCTTCAGAATCACTTCCTTCAGCTCTGAGAAAATCCGGGTAATCCAGACCCGCGTCATAGACATCGACTAAAAGACAATCCGAATTGAATCCGGAACCTGAAAAACTGATTTTACTCAAAAAAGATTCGATCTCAGCCGGATCGTTAAGTTCTATAGCTTGCATGTTGGGATTAATTTGGAGATTCTTTCTGGATTGAAAAATTTTTCCATCGGGAATTGAATCCGGAACCTGAAAAACTGATTTCACTCAAAAAAGATTCGATCTCAGCCGGATCGTTAAGTTCTATAGCTTGCATGTTGGGATTAATTTGGAGATTCTTTCTGGGTTGAAAAATTTTTTCATCGGAGCCCGATTCCAGTTTGTCTACGTTCCCCGATTTGTTAGTATCTTGAATTCAAGAAGGTCATATTAACACAAGGTCACATGCTCGACAAATTGAGCATGGGCACCTTTTACTCAGGTTGAAATAATGCTTGTTCAGGAAAATCTTTATCTCACCCGAAGCGCAACAGACGGCCAAGGCGGCCAACAGTTTTTGTACAAAGTCAATCAATATGGGATATCAGCGATAAGTCGCCCTCAGGAGGAGATTTCGCAAATCCACTGGGATGTGGAAGTTATTAAGTACCACGAAACGAAAACTATCAAATTCGATATCTGCCACGACACCCAATTGGCAGAAAAAACATTGACTTTTTATAACGATACATCCCTCAATGAGTTTCTGGAAAAGGCTTTTGAATATTTCAATGAATTAAGTACTTTGAATGATATGATCGCTAAAAACGAATAAGCTTGGAAGAGGAATTTAAAGGTCCTTAAGTCTTGACAAAGCGAGGGTTTGTTTCTAATATAGGCCTCTTCTGCAAGGCCCTGATCACCATCCTGATTGGCGATGTTTTTGTCAGGGCAGAGCTTTACTGAAGTTTTTGATTAATCAGGCTTAAATAATCTTACTATTACGGGACGTGCAAGCTCCCGGAAGAAGTTACATTACATAAACGGAGGAGTTGTATGTCCAACCTAAATGCCCAAGAAGAAGGGAAAACAGCAGACTGGGTACCTGCAGGTGATATGCAGGAAGAGATTTCCCTTGAAGAAATGCTGAAACTGCCGCGGGAAACGATTTTTATGACGGGAAGTGAAGCTGCCCGGGAATCTATCCGCAGAGCCAATGTCGACATGGCTATCGCCTACCCCATCACCCCGCAGTCGGAAACCATGCAACAGGCAGGTTATTTATACGATGAGGGCTATATCAAGGATTATTATCGTGCGGAAGAAGAGATTGGTGCCTTTTCCGCCATAAGCGGCGCTTCCCGTGCGGGTGTTCGAAGTCTCACCGCTACTTCAGGCCCCGGCCTGATGAGAGGTATGGAAGCGATCAGTTCCTGGCCGGGAGCGCGTACGCCGATTGTTATGCTCGATATGTGTCGGGTTATTAACACACCTCTGGCTATTCAGCCTGACAACATAGAAATTTCGTTTTTGCTCAATACCGGCATGTTGGTCTTACATGGTGAAAACCAGCAGGACTTTTACGATTTCCCGCTGGCGGCATTTATGGTCAGTGAACAGGTCGATGTGACCTTGCCCTGTACCGTCGCCGTTGATGGTTTCTTTGTAACTCATGCCCGCGGTAACGTCTCAATAGTTGACAAAAAGTATAAACTACCAGCCCGGGATGGCTGGAAGTCTGCTGTGCCTGCAATGGATAACGAAAATCCACCAGCACGTTTGTCCCGTGACGCTCCAATCCAGAAAAGTAACTTTATTAGTTACCATATGCACTCAAGCTGGCAGCAGGAAGTGTTCTCAGCTGTGGAACGTTCGGCAAAATATTTTGATAAGTATCTTGGCGGTCTGATCGAAGTTGTCAACCCGGGTGCCGATGAGATGATCATCGCTTCAGGTGCGGCGGTATCTCAGGCTCGTGAAGCAGTGCGTCAGGAAGAGGAAAAAGGCAACAAGGTTGGCCTGATCAAGGTCAAAACCATTCGCCCATGGCCTCGACAGCAAATCATTGATGCGGCAAAGCATGCTAAAACAATCCTGGTTCCGGAATTCAACCATGCTGGCTGGTTACATAAAGAAGTGTGTGCCACCCTGTATGGACATAGTAAAGGTACCATATACAACGGACCCAGAGTGTTTGGCGGTATGACCATGCCGACTGAAATGATTCTTGACTGGTTGGCTGAGATCCGAAACAAAACAGGTTCTAAAAACCTTTTTGTGTAATGGGTGTAAGTTATCCATTACGGCAGTGAGCCGAGATGGATTGATCCTTCACAGGATTAATCTTCTGGCTGTTAGATTGTGATCACGGTTTTATTAAACCGAAAAGATATATAACTTACTTAAACAACTTTTATTAAAAGGGGAAAAATCATGTCCCTCGATACAGTAAAACCCTCTCCAGGTTTTTTGGAGCATTTGCCGATTGAGTACAAAGACCTCATTGAGCACGGTCCCTACGGTGAGCAAAAAAAAGTAACTGAAATGGGAAAGTTCAAAGAACTGATCGAAGAACATCCCATGTGCGCCGGATGCGCTATGAGTCTGTTCATCAGACTGGTTTTTATTGGCCTGCCCAAGCCCGAACATACGGTAATGGTTGGCACCGCGGGTTGTGGTCGATTGGCCATTTCACAGGGCAACATCCCATTTGTCTACGGTAATTACGGCGACACCAATGCGGTGGCCACCGGCATAAAACGTGGCCTGGAGCTTCGGTTCCCGGAGCAGGATAAGGACGTAGTCGTCATGTGTGGTGATGGCGGCTTGGTAGATATTGGATTCCAAGGTCTTATGCACAGCTGGTTCCGTCATGAGAAGTTCACCACGATCATGCTCGACAACGAAACCTACGGTAATACAGGTGGACAGGAAAGCGGTATGACTCAGAAGGGACAGATCATGAAAATGTCTCCGCGAGGTAAAAAAGATGACAAAATGGATATGATGGGTTTGGCAGAGGTGGCTAATCTGGATTATGTTGCCAAGATTACCCCTACCAACCCAAGCCGGGTTGTCCGTACCGTGAGACGTGCAGTCATGGTTGCCCGTGAGTTTGGAGCGACTTTTATTCAGGCGTACACTTCTTGCAATATTGAGTACTCTATTCCAACCCCTGACGTAATGCAGGATGCGTTTGACATGGAAAAGAAGAACTACGGTTTTGAAGAAAAAATTTCAGATCGTGCCAAAGCATTTTTGGATGAAATTGAAAAGAAAGATAAAAAGAAAAAGAAGAAATAACCAGGAGGAGAATCATGTCAGTACAGCGTTATAATGTCCGCATGGCGGGACTTGGAGGCCAGGGCGTGGTCACTGCCTCGCATATTCTGAGTAACGGGGTAGTTATTTCTGGAGGCCATAGTTCGCTTGTTCCTTTTTTCGGTTCAGAAAAGCGTAATGCGCCTGTAGAAAGTTATGTCCGAATTTCCAAGGATGTCATTTACGAGATCGGCGAAATCATCTTCCCGAACATCATCATGATTTTCCACCCATCGGTTATCACTTTGGGAAAATCGTACACGATGCCTTTTTACACCGGACTGAAAGAAGGGGGAATCATCCTCATCAACAGCAAGACCCCCATCAAATTTAGCGCTGACGAACAACGGGAAATGGATGCTCTGAATGCCAAGGTATACTATGTCCCTTGCACAGAAATCGCTAATGAAGTCGCTAAAACAGAATTGGCCACTAACATGGCCATGTGTGGAGCGATTGCTGCAGTTTTTGGAATACCTGATGTCAAATCACTCGGAGCTTCTGTTAAAGATCGGTTTATCGGTAAAGGAATCGTTGTTTCTGGTGGAACCGCGGCTCTGGATAGCGCGATTGAGAAAAAGTTCGCCAAGAAAGCAAAGCTTCTCGAAGCTAACATGAAAACATTACGTGCCACCTATCAGTATGTGATCGATCAGGGCTGGGCTCACAAAGATGCCGTGCTTCCTGAGGAAGAGGCACTTGCTGTTTAATCTTTTTTACTGGAGATAACATGTATTACATTGCTGAAGTGGACAAAGGTATTTGTTCAGCGAAAAATTGCCATCTGTGCACAACATACTGCCCAGAGACTAACTGCATCAATTACAGTGAAAAAGATAAGTCGGCCTATATTTCTGTAGATCGATGCAAGGCATGTGAAATCTGTGTATATATTTGTCGCGATGTAGCAAAGAACGATGCGATCAAAATGAAATGGATTGAAGAACTTGACGAAGGTTTCGTGATCAAGAAATCCGGCGTTGTTCTGCGTTAATTTCGTTTACGTAGTTTTTTAAAAAAGGTATTTGAGCACCAGCAAGCTCAAATGCCTTTTTTTTATCCAACAACCTTATTGTAAAAAAACATACTATTATGGAAAAAACATTTGCCATCATTAAACCGGACGCTGTTGAAAGAAACCTTATCGGAAAAATTCTGGAACGCATAGAGTCGAAGGGTTTCCGAGTAGTTGCCATGAAACGAGTCCTGCTCACCTTGCCAATAGCTCAAGGTTTTTATCATGTCCATAAAGAGCGACCTTTTTTCAAGGACCTGACAGAGTATATGTGTACTGGCCCGGTTGTACTGCTTGTATTTGAGAAAGAGGGCGCGATCAAAGCATGGCGCGATTTGATGGGAGCGACAAACCCGGCAGATGCGGATGCTGGAACTATTCGCAAAGATTTTGCCATCGATCTGGAGAAAAATTCGGTCCACGGGTCGGATGCGCCGGATACTGCGGCCTTTGAAATTTCATACTTTTTCAGCCAGACAGAAATTTCGTCCTGATTGCTTCCAAGCCTAATCACAGGAACTCCTCATGCGAGGCATAAAAAAACTCATAATCGCATTATTTACTATAGGGTTATTGATTGTGGGATTTCTGCGCCCTGACTCGGCTATCGCTGAATATAAATATCAGCTATACCAAAATCATGAGAGTTTTGGTATCCTTGTATTTCCAGCGGAAAATATATTTGCGGAATTGGATGAATTTATTCAAAAATCAGGATTTAACTCTGTAGAATCAGGTCATTCTATCATGAGGTTTGGGCCAAATAACGAAAACCAGACTTATATGATGCCGGAATCGGTTCAGAGAAAACATTCTATGGACCGCTTTATTATTCTTCAAGTCCTTGCCCAGAAAAATATTCTTATCGGTATTTTTGACCCCGAATGGGGACTGACACTCCCAAGCGCTATCTATCAACTGGATGGACTGAAAGAAAATATCCCGAAAACCTTAAATATATTCAGGGAACAGCTCAACAAAAGAGAAACCCGACGGCATGAGTCTCAAGATTCCAGATGGATGAGACTTTTTACCACCCATGCTGTTACCATATATAAGAACCCTCTCTTTTTTAGTAAACAGCATTAGGAGATAACTATATGCCTTTTTACGACTATCATTGTGAAAAATGTAAGGAAACCTTCGAGGTTCTGCAAAAAGTGTCTGATGAACCCCTCACTAAATGTGAAAAATGTGAGGGGCCGATACAGAAAGTGGTCAATAATATGACATTTCATCTTTACGGACCGGGCTTTTACTCAACAGACAATAAACGAAAATATTTAAAGTAACGGAGACATCTCTACACGACTGTCCCCTGCCCTATGATATTTATTACACGAAAACACGAGTTTTGTGCCAGCCACCGCCTGTTTAACCCCAGTTTTTCTGATGAGAAAAATGAGGCCACTTTTGGCCTATGCAATAATCCCAACGGACACGGACATAATTACGTCCTGGAGGTTACACTGTCGGGCGAAGTTTGCGATGACACTGGAATGGTGTTCGACCTGAAAGAACTTAAAAAATTAACAAAACAGGAAATAATCGATAAAGTAGACCATAAAAACCTGAATATCGATGTCGATTTTTTGAATGATATTATTCCAACTGCTGAAAATCTTGCGATCAGATTCTGGGAACGATTAGAACCCAAAATCACAAAAGGCAGTTTATACGAAATCAAACTATACGAATCTGAACGTAATTTTGTTGTCTATAGAGGGGGAAAACCGTGAGCCTAACAACCGAAGAAGTTGGACTGCGATCATTAATTGAACAGGTTTTAAGTTCTCTTGGTGAAGACCCTAAACGGGAAGGCTTATTGAAAACCCCTGAACGTGTAGAGAAATCTCTAAAGTTTTTAACCAGCGGTTATCAGGTGAACATTGATGAACTGGTCAATGGTGCGCTTTATAACGAAAACTATAATGAAATGGTGATTGTCAAAGATATCGATGTGTTCAGCCTTTGCGAACATCATATGCTTCCCTTTGTAGGAAAATGTCATGTAGCTTATCTTCCTCAAGGTAAGATCATCGGGTTGAGCAAAGTTCCCCGCCTGATTGATGTTTTCAGCAGGCGTTTACAGGTTCAGGAACGATTGACCACACAAATCGCGAAATGCCTGCAGGAGATTCTCAAACCCAGTGGTGTGGCTGTGGTGATCGAAGCCATGCACCTTTGCATGTCAATGCGTGGTGTAGAAAAACAAAACTCCTATACCACCACCAGCTCCATGTTAGGGTGTTTCAAAGAAGATGCGCGAACACGCGCTGAATTTCTCAGCTTGATAACACCAGCTAAATCTCAACTTTAAAAGTCACCCCACATTAAATACTTCTATATTAATAGGATATGGCGCATTCTTCAGGGTTTGACAAGTTAAAACAGACAAAGATATAATGAGCGGTAAATAAACCCTGAAAAGGATCCTACCCTCTCTTGAATCAAAACATTTCGAAAGAACTTCTCCGAGAAAATATCAACCACATTCCTGAACTTTTCGGTACTCAGGACATCAACCTCAAACAAATTGAAAAAAAGTTTGGGGTCCGTATCACCACCCGCGAAAACCAGATCAATATAAAAGGCGATGCCAAATCGGTTAATGCTGTCGACACTCTTATATCTCAGCTGGAAGACCTTGCGGTTTCGGGTCATGCTATCAAAAATGGTGACATCAAATTCGCGATCCGTCTGGTGGCAGAAGATAACGCCGTTAACCTGAAAGCTATTTTTTCAGAGCGGATAACAGTCTCGCCCAAAAAAGGATTCATCACGCCAAAAAGTCCAACACAAAGAGAATTCATTCAATCGGTCAGACAGGCCGATATTGTATTAGCCATTGGACCGGCAGGAACAGGAAAAACTTATCTTGCGGTAGCGCTGGCAGTCGAAGGTCTTCTTAAAAAACAGTTCAAAAAAATTATTCTGGTTCGCCCCGCAGTAGAGGCGGGCGAAAAACTAGGCTTCTTACCCGGTGACATCGCGGAAAAAATCAATCCCTACTTCATGCCGCTTTACGATTCTCTCGATGATATGATGGAATCTGGCAGGGTCACCGAACTCATGGAAGATGGTATCATTGAAATCGCGCCGTTAGCCTATATGCGTGGCCGCACGCTCAATGATTCATTTGTAATACTTGATGAAGCGCAAAATTCCACAAAGGAACAAATGAAAATGTTTCTTACGCGACTTGGATTTCGCTCGAAAATGGTGGTTACGGGAGACATAACTCAAATCGATCTGGACCACTCTATAGACTCTGGTCTGATTCAGGTCCAAACTCTTCTCGAAAATATTAATGGAATCAAGTTCACCCACTTCAACGAAAATGATGTGGTAAGACACGACCTGGTAAAAGAAATCATCAATGCCTACAGCCAAAACAGATCAGGCCGATGATTTAAATTTTAAGGCAATTGTTTGATGCAAATTGATATATGTGATAACCAGACTGAATGTGCCATCGACTGCGATAAGCTAGAAGGCGTAATCAGAAATATTTTAATTCCACTGGAATGCCTGGAAAAGGAAGTCAGTATCTTGTTAGTCGATGATAAAAGGATGCGAGAACTCAATAAGCAATATCGTGACCTGGACCAGACCACCGATGTCCTCTCCTTCCCGCAGAATGACGGGGAGGAAGAAGGGCTGAGTCCGCACTTGCTTGGAGATGTGGTAATATCAACTGCAACTGCCCGCAGGCAGTCGACAGAACATGGATTGTCCCTGCAACTGCCCGCAGGCAGTCTACAGAACATGGATTGTCCCTGGAAGAAGAGTTGGTGCTTTTGCTCATCCACGGCATCCTTCACCTTCTTGGATATGATCACGAGCGATCTGAAAAAGAAGCTCGCCTTATGAAGGAAAAAACCCGTGATTTATTCCACCAGATTTTCCCAAACAAGGAACTGGCAGACTCCTGCGAATTTTAATCGAACTGATAATGGGTGGGTAGCTTATGGAACGCCTCTGGGCCCCCTGGCGCATGGAATACATTACCAAGGATAAGTCGAATGAGTGCATTTTCTGCACCCTGCCTAAAGCTGGCGATGATGAAGAGAGTTTTATCCTTTTTCCGGGTAAAGACTGTTTTGTCCTCATGAATATTTTCCCCTATAATAACGGTCACCTCATGGTTTCCCCATATCGTCACATCGCCTGCATTACGGAGCTTGATAAGAACGAGTCCAACGAAATGACCGCGCTCACAAACAGTTGCATCGCCGTCAACAATCCTGACGGTTTCAACGTGGGATTCAATATGGGGAAAAGTGCCGGAGCAGGTTACGATGAGCATATCCACAATCATATTGTTCCCCGATGGGCTGGGGACACTAATTTCATGCCGGTTCTTGCTGAAACCAGAGTCCACCCGGAACACTTGCGAAAAACATATGAAAAGCTTGTTCCTCATTTCAAAAACCTGAGCCTGTAATCATAGACTCATGAAATCCGCCACTCAAAAATTATCCAAAGCAGACGAAACCCCAATGATGCAACAGTACATAAGCATCAAAAGGGATTACCCGGACTCCATTCTGTTTTTTCGTATGGGCGATTTCTATGAGATGTTTAACGAGGATGCCACGATAGCATCGCGGGTTCTGGAAATAGCCCTCACCTCCAGAAATAAAAACAAGGACAACCCAATTCCCATGTGCGGAATTCCTCACCATTCATCTAAAAACTATATTGCCAAACTTATTAAATCCGGTAAAAAAGTTGCCATCTGCGAACAAACAGAAGACCCAAAATTCGCAAAAGGTCTAGTTAAGCGTCAGGTAGTCAGAGTGGTAACGCCCGGAACGGTTCTTGATGATAACCTGCTCGATCCCAAACAGAATCAGTTCCTTGTCTCGGTTCATTCGGAGGCGAAAGGATGGGGACTGGCCGCTCTTGACATCACCACCGGACTATTCAAGATAACAGAGCTTCATGGCGACAACGCGGAATCACTTTTAGCAGATGAATTGGAGCAGTTCGATCCTAGAGAAATTATTCTATCGGAGACGGCTACAAACGATGGCAACAGACCTGAATGGTTGCATGGTCGGGAACACAGCCTGCACTCATGCGAAGACTGGACCTTTTCGTACAGCGAAGCTTACCGCCGATTGCTGGAACATTTCAAAACGGGTTCCTTGGAAGGATTCGGTTGCGAAGATTTAAAGCTTGCCGTGTCTGCCGCTGGCGCGCTTATTCGCTACCTGCATGAAACACAAAAGTCGGCGCTCGAACATATCAGCACCATCAATCCTTTCAATGTCCATAACTACATGCTCATGGACCACGCCACTGTGCGCAGTCTGGAACTGGTGGAATCGAGCGAAGGGGGCCGAAAAAGTTCCTTACTGGATTTGCTCGACCTCTCGCAGACCCCAATGGGAGCACGTCGTATTAGAGAGTGGATTCTCAAACCCCTGATCGACATAAACTCCATAAGCGAACGTCTGAATCAAGTGGATATATTCAGAAACGACCCGATGTTAAGGCAGGACATACGAGAGCAATTCAAATCCATGTACGACTTGGAACGACTACTGAGCCGCGTTTCGCTGTCAGCTTGTAACGCACGCGACCTCATCGCGTTGAAAACCTCACTTTCGGTTTTGCCCCGCCTGCTGGAACTTTTAAACCAGAGCGGAAATGAAATATTAAATTCCTTCACCTCATCCTGGGACAACCTTGAGGAGGTGCATAAACTCCTTGAACAAAAAATCATTGATGATCCGCCTTTCAACCTTAAGGAAGGAAATCTCATTAAACCAGGATGTGATTCAGAGCTGGATCGACTTAAGTCAATAACACGCGACGGGAAAAACTGGATCGCTCAACTGGAAACCAGAGAAAAGGAGCGTACTGGAATTTCCGTTTTAAAAGTTGGTTTCAACAAGATATACGGCTACTACATAGAGATCACCAAAAAAAATCTAGACCGGGTACCGGAGGAATACATCCGCAAGCAATCACTGGTCAATGTAGAGCGTTTCATTTCTCCGGAACTCAAGGAATACGAAGTGGAGATAACGGGAGCGACAGAAAAAGTCACTGAGCTGGAACAGAATATCTTTCAGCAAGTCCGGAAAGAAGTAGCATCACATGGAACGCGGATACAACACATGGCCCGTGTCATCTCCCATCTTGATGCGATCATATCTTTTGCCGAAGCAGCTCATCGCTACAATTATTCAAGGCCGGAGATTGATGAGCAAACCGATCTTAAGCTTAAAAACGGAAGACACCCTCTCATAGAACGCATCATCCCGGAAAACCAGTTCATCGCCAACGATACCCAGTTGAATAGCACAGACGATCAAATTATGATTATCACCGGACCCAACATGGCGGGAAAATCCACCTACCTGCGACAGGTCGCCTTGATCACGCTGATGGCGCAAGTTGGGAGTTTTGTCCCCGCAGATTCGGCCCACATAAGCATCGTTGACAGAATCTTCTCACGCGTTGGGGCTCAGGACCACCTGCGACAGGTCGCCTTGATCACGCTGATGGCGCAAGTTGGGAGTTTTGTCCCCGCAGATTCGGCCCACATAAGCATCGTTGACAGAATCTTCTCACGCGTTGGGGCTCAGGACCACCTGCAAAAGGGTATGTCCACCTTCATGGTGGAAATGAATGAAACGGCCAACATCCTGAACAACGCCACTGATAAAAGCCTCATCATCCTGGATGAAATTGGTCGCGGTACCAGCACTTTTGACGGAATCAGCATTGCATGGTCAATCGTTGAATACCTTCACGGCGATGATTCGACTGGTGGACCCAAAACTTTGTTCGCTACCCACTACCATGAGTTAACAGATCTGGCTTTGGTATTGAATGGAGTAAAGAACTTTAACGTGCAGGTTAAGGAATGGAACGATGAGATAATTTTTCTGCGAAAAATTGTTCCGGGAGGAGCAGACAAGAGCTATGGCATCCAGGTTGCGAGGTTGGCAGGACTGCCAGATAAGGTGCTCCGCAGAGCCCGCGAAGTTTTGTTTAATCTGGAAAAGAGTGAAGGTGCTCCGCAGAGCCCGCGAAGTTTTGTTTAATCTGGAAAAGAGTGAATTTGATGAAGTGGGGATCCCTAAGATATCACGTTCCGATGAAAATATAGTTTCTCCCCAATCACAACAACTGGGCTTGTTTGGAGAAACTGCACATCCTGTTATTAAACATTTAGAAAAAATAGAACCCGATGACCTGTCACCACGGCAGGCTATGGATGCTTTATACGATCTTAAACGCCTACTAAGGAAATCCCTGTAATGAACATATTAGTCACTGGTGGGGCAGGATTCATTGGGTCACAAGTAGCCGATGCCTATATCGAACATGGCCACCATGTGGTAATTATCGACAACCTGTCAACAGGCCGGAAGGAATTTATCAATTCAAAAGCTGTCTTTTATGAAGCTGATATTACCGATCCTTCTGTAGCAGAAATCATAAGAAATGAAAATATCCAGGTAATAAACCACCACGCCGCCCAAATTTCTGTCCACGATTCAGTCAAAGACCCGGTCGCAGCCGGTCGCAGACGCTAAGTCCAATATTATTGGCACTTTACAACTTCTACAACATACTGTATCATCTGGAGTTGGAAAGTTCATATTTGCCTCTACCGGTGGAGCGATCTACGGAGAGCAGGATTATTTTCCGGCTGACGAAGAACATCCTCTAAAGCCAACCAGTCCATACGGACTTTCCAAGTTGAGTGTTGAGGGCTACCTGAGGTTCTATCAAGAACAGTATGGCCTCAGTACTACCGTCCTTCGTTACGGAAATGTTTTTGGTCCGCGACAAAACCCTCATGGTGAAGCAGGAGTAGTCGCTATTTTCTGTAATCGGCTGTTAAAAGACCAAACCCCTGTGATCAATGGGGATGGA
>Ga0208638_1001276_pt1 | contig 13998 bp, 15 predicted proteins | sample ETNtaG_34_FD_185753 | JGI IMG/M metagenome (GOLD analysis project Ga0208638, IMG submission 185753) | Marine microbial and viral communities from oxygen minimum zone, Eastern Pacific Ocean - ETNP201306SV51 (SPAdes) (version 2) | ecosystem: Environmental > Aquatic > Marine > Oceanic ...
TAAAATTATTTTTGAGAGTCTAACCATTTTCCTACTTTTGCGTTGTACTCAGCCATTGCATTGGCATAAAGTTTGTTTGTAATTTCTATAACTTCTGCATGTCCGTCATGAATATTGGTAAAAATATACTCTATATAATTATTACCAATTTCCCATTTGTAGCTGCCTCTCCACCTTTGTTTTGGCATTCCTTCTGGAAGATTAAATTTGCCGTACTTCTTCATGGCAAAGTCCATAAGCTTAGTGTCCTTCATGTTGGGTCTATAGAGCTGTATTTGAGATAGTTTATTTTCTATATAAAGATAAACTACCATCGTGCCATATAACGATTTGTCATTTTTACATAAATCTTGCATTGGAATGGCCAAGCTTTCACCGCCAAATTGATCAGGAAAAGCAAGGGGAACAGGCTCAATGACTATTTTTTCTTTGGGATCGCCAAATTGGCTGATTTGAAAATTACAAGCATATGAAGTTGATGCAAAGATCATCATCATTATGCTTAGAATAATTGTTGTAATTTTTTTCATCATTGTACCAAAGTTACCACTGCTTCTAATGGAACAATAGTGTCATTCTCTCCCTTTCCGCATGAAAATATAGTGTAGTATGTGGCCATACTAGTTCCACCTGTTTTGTATGAAGTGCCTTCCGCAACACTTGAGCCCATTGTTCCTGTAACTTGCTTTTTTCTGGGGACAAGAGAGCTAGCATTTGGGTCGGTTTTACCCGTTTGGTCCGGAGTAAAGGTAATAAAGAATTCATATTGAAATTTAGCCAACCTCTTTTGCTCATCGGGAGAGGCATCTAGTATAACAGAGCTCAAATATTGTCTATCTACATAGACATTATTGTTAATACCTATTGCTTTTATTGCGTTTTGACTGAGATTAGGGAAAAGCTTTGTATTACAAAAAGCTAATAAGTTGTTTGGATCACGAATGGCAGATAATGTTTTTGATGAAGAAGTAGTTTCCATCCATCTTCTAGCTTCTTTAATACCGCTCTCGGCAGCATAAAAAGTCTGTTGATTAGTATCCTTTACAGAGTTTCCTTTGTGATCGCTTGATGAAACAATAACTAGGGAAGCGCCCATCAGCGACATTACTACTAGCAACAAAAGAGCAAGCGCAATTGCAAAACCTTTTTCCGATTTTTTATATTTAATTTTTTTCATCTAATTTTTTATAATGTTCCTTGGATAAACGCTGACAAAAAAAGATTCTCTGTGGTATTTATCAAATTTTGCATATGTTTGGTCTGCATTTTTTATTGTCCAATTTTTTTCTTTTTTGAAAATTTCATTTTTTGATCTTATCGTTAAATATATCTCAATAGATTTTACAAGCGCTTGGTTAGATTTTCCTGCACCAAAATTAACAGGAGTTACTTCAGCACCTTTGTCATTTTTAAATACAACTTGAAAATCTTCAACATTGTGAACAAAAGGTTCATCAATAATGCTTTGGGTGTAAGAACAATTGTTTGAGGCAACACAGGTCTGTACCACATAAGATCTTGCTAAATATGTGTCTTGACTATTTTGGTATTTTTTTAATTTATAATTCATTCTTATCCTATCCTTGGGTGACAGATCATAATAAAACATGAGACTGTCACTTCCTATTTGAAAACCACTAACATTATTATCTTTCGATAGATATTTCTCCAATGGAGTATGTATGAAATTAATATCTTTGTAACCTACGTTTCTTAATTCTCTTGTTATTTGTGATAATCCACTTCTACTGGATTTGCTAATCGAAGCTTTGTCCAATATGCCTTGATAAGATTTATTAAAAAACTGATAAGAGTAATACATTGCAGCAACGCTAATCACGCCAATGACCATGGCCACCAATGATTCAACTAATGTAAAACCTGATATTTTTCTTTTGCTCATTTAATGACAACTCCTAAATATTTTTTATTTTTTCCTTTACCTGTTGAAAAATTAAGCCTCGTCGAAGTTCGAGTAGCATCAGCTTTGTGTAATATTTTTTTAATATCAGCACTATTGCATCTTGGAACTTTCGTTTTTCCATCTACTTTTATTTGATTTCTTGCTAGCAATTTATCTCTCCATTTGTCTTTTTGTTTGTGGTGAAATTCAGACCCTCCCTTTCGACTATAAGAACAACTTTCATTGAAAGACGCAAAATTAGATGCATTATCTGGGTCAGCCATCATGTCTTCCATCATCATTTCAGACAGGAAATTAACCTTATTTTTTTCAAGGGATCGGTCCATAGATCCAATAGCGAAGCCAGTAAGTTGAGATACAGCGATAAATCCAATCCCTATAATCACTAAACAAACAAGCGATTCAACAATTGAAAGTCCTTTTTGAGACTTTATTTTAGGCATCTTGTAATATCCATTTGCCTTTTTTATTATATTTATAAATTTTTATATTTACAAAACGGTCCCAGGTAATTTTGTACATAGAATCAAATTTAGCCCCATTCTTACAAGATTTAGCTGTTGCATTATTTTTTGAGCAAAACATAAAATAATCTACATTTTTCCCAGTATTACGATCAGGTTCATTAACATTATTTCTCATATATTTAATGCTCCCATCCTTTGTAATACAAATTATAGAATAAGATGTAGGATAGGGATGATTTGTGCTAGGAAAAACGTGGACATTGCTTTCATTGTTTCTTGAACCAATTAGTAAATCTAATTTTGTATCATGTTTAAAACTAGAAGGTTTTTGATGATCACAAACTTTATTTATTTTATAGATAGTTGAACTGTTAATACTTTTATATTCATTAATGAAATCTTTTGTGCTCATTGTGTAGGTGTGTATTTTGGTATTCAGCACAACTTGGACCATCCCGTATTTTCCATTGATGACCTCTGACTTTCTCTCATTTAAATATGATACAACATCATAAACCTCTTTTTTAACTTCCCGATCCGTGATCCAACTTGAAACGTTGGGATAAGCGATGGCACTAAAAATTCCGATTATGACTAAGACCACTAATAATTCTATTATAGTGAACGCTTTATATTTTATTCTCCGCATTGCTGATAATTCCCGATCCGATCAAACCCTCGATTGATTTTTCCATGGTGATCATACCTTCGCGTTGTGCAGTTTGCATAACACTTGTAATTTGATGAATTTTAACTTCCCGAATTAAATTTTTAATAGGCGATGTACAGACCATAACTTCAAAAGCAGCAACGCGACCTGATCCATCTTTTTTCTTAAAAAGTTTCTGAGTGACAACCATCTTTAAAGACTCAGCTATTTGAGCTCTGATCTGTCCTTGTTGTGCCGGCGGAAAGACATCAATAATTCTGTTGATAGTATTGGGTGCTCCACTGGTATGCAGTGTTCCAAAAACAAGGTGTCCCGTTTCTGCAGCGGTAAGGGCCATTCCAATTGTTTCTAAATCTCTTAACTCCCCAACTAAAATAACATCGGGATCTTCTCTTAATGCTCCCTTCAATGCTTTAGCAAAACTTTCTGTTTGTTTTCCAACTTCTCTCTGTGAAATGATACTTTTTTTATCCTTGTGAATAAATTCAACAGGATCTTCAATCGTTATAATATTTGCAGGTTTAGTTTCATTGATTTGATTTATAATCGCAGCAAGCGTTGTTGATTTTCCTGAACCGGTAGGGCCAGTTACAAGCACCAATCCTTTATTTGCTTCTATCAATTCATAAAGTACGGGTGGCAAACTAAGATTATCCATTAAAGGAATTTTAGTTTCGATTCTTCTGAGCACCGCAGCGGAACCATTAAGAGTTTTATAAAAGTTTGCTCTAAATCTTAATTCTCCCAGCATAACCGCGCAGTCCAATTCTTTTTTTGTATTGTAGATTTTTATTTCAGCTTCACTACAATTGTTCTTTAACAAATCATCGATATCTTTATTTTCAATTTTGGAATTTTTCTCAATAACGATATCTCCCATTATGCGACACGCAATATCAGACCCACCACGGAGATGAAAATCTGAAATTTTAGAGTTATTTTTAGCTAATTCGGATATTTTGCTGATCATTATTCAAAATCTCTTAAAAATTTATTCACATTTACGAATATAGCTTCTAAAGTACCTTCAATGTTTACTATTTCGTAAAAATATCAATTTTTGAGCGAGATCAAAAAAAGAAGATGAATATATTCATAATAAAACTAGCATATTCAAAGTTTTACTGAACAAGATGATAAAAATTTTATAAATAGGCAAAAACATAAAATCTCAATAAATGTTGAATTGTCTTAGAGCACGTTAAATTCATCAGATAATAGAGGTTTTGAAAAAATTATAAGGTAATAAATTTAGATTAATAGAAATGTTTTGAACTCTAACACAATTAAATAAACTCTAACACAAAGATATATTGGAATAATTAATAATTAATTATTTTACAGAAGAAGTAACAAAAAATATTGTTAAATATAGATTTTTTAATTTTATTTTATTAATTTCACTTAATTTATTTTGAATTTTATTTTTATTAATACTCTAACACAATTTCTAATGACTAAAATTTAACTCTAACACAAATTTGATTTAGATCATTTTAAGAAAATAACTTCATCTAATTAATCTGCGTATATTGCCATTTTTTTAGATCTAAAATTTAGATCTAATTATTGGATATAAATATGATGTTTTTTTAAAAAGAACAAAAAGTATAGAGTTTTACTAGAATTTTTTTTTAAGCAGAGGGAAGATAGAAATTATGGATACAATCCACAAGAAAAATGGCCGTTTACACATATATGTTAGGCAGGATAAATATAAAGACGAACTAAAATCTCATAATTGGGTTGGCAGAACTTATATAAACGGTAAACAAAAGGTATTTTCATCCGGAACAACGGATTTAGAGAAAGCAACCCCCATTTTAGAGAAATGGTTTGATGATTTACATGTAATAAAAGAACCAACTAACGAAATACCCAAAACAGAAGACAACATATCCAAAGTAGAAAACAACACACCCAAAGTATTTAATGATTTGGATGTAACAAAGAAAGAAAGTAACGAAATACCTAAAACAGAAGAGCACGTACAAGTTGAAGTAAATCAAAAAAATAACCAAAAAGAAGAAGACAACTTTCCTAAAGAAGAAAAGAAGAATGAAATTATTGAATCAAATCAAAGTAGTGACACTCCATCATCAACAAGATCTAATTTGAGTATGCTTGAAAAAATAAAGGGAATTAAATTTTCAAAAATGGGATTTGGAAAAAAAAGGGATGGACCCGCAAAGGTAGAACCGTCCAAACAAAGTAAATTTAAAGACATTATAGGTAAGTTTTTTAAGTCAAAAGTAAGTAAAATGAGTTTATCCAGCGAAGAAATCGTTGGCATTGATTTAACACGAGAAGCTGTTCGGGTAGCACAAGTTAGCAAAGATAAAGAAACTCAATGGATATTAGATAAGTTTTCATATCGTCTACTTGATCAAGAAAAGATTGGTGAAAATTTATTTGAGTATAAGGAATATCTGTCTGAAGAAATAAGTTTGGCTCTGGCCAATGCAAAAATAACAACTAAAAATGTAGCACTTTCTATTCCTGTTACCAGTGCAATTATTCGGGTGGTAACAAGCCCGCTTATATCTGAAGAGGAGTTAAAAAAAGCAATAGAAACGGAATCGCTTTGGGAAAACCTGGTTCAATTAGGGGAAAATCTTAACGATTATTCCGTTTTTCACCAGGTTATTAATCGAAATTCAAAAACAAATACAATGGATATTCTTTTTGTTGCATCAAAACTTTCAGATGTAAATTCTTTTTCTTCTATCATTAAAAAAGCAGGTCTTAATCCTGTTATTATGGATGTCAGATGTTTTACACTAAAAAATGCATTCGATAATTTGGTATATCCAGGAACAACTAAGGCACATTCTGCAATTATGGAACTCGGTATAGAAGAAAATTATTTAATGGTTATACATAATAACATTCCAATAATTACTGATGTTTTCTTAAGACCTCAAGAAAAACAAAACTTATCCGAGGCAACCGGAGACCAAATAAGCTCTGAAAGCGAGAGTATAATTCGTAGATACGCAATGCAAATCAAACAAGCAATTAATGAGTATGAAACCAAATATGAATCGAAAATCAACAGCATATATGTAATCAGTAGCTTAAAAAATATTAAACAATTGTTGGTATCATTTACGAAAAATTTGCCAAATACTGCATTTAAAATTTTTGATCCTTTAACGTCTGTCTCTGTTCCCTCGTACAACAAAGAAAAAACAGATGCAATTATTGATAACAGATCAACCCTTACTTCCGTTTTGGGTTTAGCCTTTCGTAAGTTAGATGTTTTTGGATATTACAAATTTGTTACTGCAGTGAAAAATATCAACCTGTTACCCAATCGAGATGAAGTTCGTCAAAAAAGTAAAATGAAATTTTTATCAGGTTTTGCTTTTAAGGGATTGGCAGGAGGTATTGTTGGAATATATTTAATTTTAATCGGTTTATCATTTTTTCAAATTTCTCAAAATAAGGACAAACTCTTACAATTTGATCAAGTTCAAAATGAATTTAATATAATTAACGCTGAGTTTTCCTCATTAATGAAGAAAAAGAGGGAAATGCAAAAATCTTTAAATCTTGGAAAAATGGTTCATTCTAACCAGGTTGTTTCCTACCGTGCTTTGGCCCAAATAGGGAGAAGCGTTCCTGTTAGAGTACAATTTAATAAATTAAAATATAATGGTTCAAACAATATTGAAATAGAAGGATCTGCTTATTCAGACCAAGACATATTGAATTTTATTTCAAATTTAAATTCAAAAGAACTTATTGCACAGGCATCATTGCTTTCAATGAATGTTCCAAGTTCTGATCAGGGGCAATCTTCAGCCAATAAAAAAGGATTTGTTATATTGTGTAAATTAAAGGAAATTTTATGAATTTAGATGCAATAAAAAATCTAGACATCAAGGATCTTTTGTCTAAGTTTAAGGGTGGCGGAGGCATTCTGGATGATAAAAAATTATTAGTTAAATTTGGAATAGGCTTTGGGTCTATTTTGTTATTTTTAATTGTTTATTACGCTTTCGTTTCGCCGATTGTTAAAAACCAAGAGTTAAAAATTAACGAGATGAATGAAAATAAAAATAAAATTACCGAATATTCAGAAAATATAATTAGTTTAAAAAAATTGGTGAAAAAAATTGAACCCGAATTTATAAAAAGCAGCAAATTATTCCATAATAAAAAGGAGGTCGAAGATCTTTATCAGAATATAAGTAAATTTGCCATGTCCAACGGTTTAACAATTATTAATATTAAAAAAAATGAGCCAAAAGCTGTAATGGGTAAGCAAGCTACTCAAGGAACAGAAATTAATCAAGATAACCAAAATCAAGAAAATCAAGTTGTCAATGATCCAAGTTCAGCAAAACCATTATATTATAAAATTCCGGTAAGTTATAAAATCAAAGGTAATTATTTAGGTTATTTGAAGTTTAGAAGGGCTTTATCTAAATCGAACAAGGTTATCAATTTTGATTTAGAAACAATAAGTGTTGAAAAGGAAACAGGATCAATATTATCAGAAGGAACTATTTCAATTGTGGGATTACCGGATGAATATGAAAGTTAAAAACATTATTTTTGCTATAATTATTTTGCTTCAGTTTACTTACGTTAATGTGAAAGCCGAAGATGTTAAAAATATTGAAGATGAAGAACTTCCAGCTACAGATCCTTTTGCTGGTAGTGCAACTGTAACAGCATCTATTGTAGAAACTGATTCTTCAGCTGGTGATATTATGAATAATATGAGATTGATTGCCACCGTTTCCGGTGCACACAAAAAAATAGCTGTTCTTGCAATGCCCGACGGTAGGGCAACAAAATATGAAGAAAATGAATTTATTTTTGAAAATTTAATAATAGTTGAAATTAATAACGACTATATTGTCGTAAGTCCCAACGAAGGCGAGGAACATGAAGTTTATTTAACGGGGCAAATTAAACCCCGGGAAGGTAATTAAATGAAGAAAAATATTTTAAATATAATTTTATTTTTGTTATTAGGTTTTTTTGTTAATTCATGTGCCACAGATTCGTCACTTAGAGGTAAATCTCAACACATCAAAAATATGGCGGAAAAAGCAAAAATACCCAAAAAAATACAGCGTCATGGAAAAGATAAATTAATAGATCCTTCAAAAGTCGTGGTTGAAGGACGGATTGAAATGGATGAATTGGTAAAAACTGGTCCTAAACCCTATGATACCGATATTGATGTTAGACCTGATTCAAGAAAAACCATCACCACAGAACAGGTAAGAAATTATGTCACCATACCCGATGAATATGGCAATCTTAAACAGACTGTAAGCATAAACTTTAACAATGTAGATTTTAGTACCGCCATGTCATTAATGGCCGACATTGGAGACGTTAATATATTGGTGGGTGATGAAGTTAGTGGGACAGTTACTGCAAAAATTACCGATGTTGCATGGGATGTGGCATTTCAAACGATCTTGGATATGAGAACTTTAGGTGCAGATATTGATGTTGCTAATGGCATTATAAGGGTACACAGCCCAGAAAAATTAACCAGCCAAGAAGAATTTAAGTCAGCGCGCGCTGAAGTTTTGAAGAAAAAAATTCAGTTAGAAGAGTCCGTCGAACCTATATTGGCTGAGATATTTAGGCTGTATTATATTAGCCCAACACAGGCAAAGCAGACTTTGGAAGATTTGTTTATTACCCAGGGGGCAGAAGGGGCTACAACTCTTAGCAATATTAAAATAACAGTAGAGGATACAACGCGATCAATAATTGTCAGAGGTCATAAACCAGATTTAGATGTTATTGATTCTGTCATCAGAGAAATTGACATAAAAACTAGACAGGTATTAATCGAAGCATTTATCGTTGAGGCTACCTCTGATTTTCAAAAACGTTTGGGATCAAGAATTGGAGCGATGCAAAAACAGGATAGGGGAAGTAATCAACAAACTATTTCTGGAATAACCGGAGGCGGAAATGCCGCAACTACTTCAGGCGGAATTACATTAGGTGCTGCCGCTGGAACCCTCGCCGCCAACACAATAACTGGCGGAACAAGTGGTATAGGAATTCTCAAACAATTGGGTGCTCGTGCACTTAAATTGGAAATTGAAACTTTGCAGTCACTAGGAATAAGCAACATCATATCAAGCCCAAGTGTTTTTACATTAAATAACCAGGAAGCTAAAATTACCCAAGGAACCGAAATAGCATATCAAGTAACATCTGAAGGAACCACTACAACAGAGTTTAAAGAAGCTGCACTCTCTTTAGTAGTAACACCAAGCGTTATTGGTGATGGTAATGTTTTATTGGATATACAAGTAAACAATGATTCTCCAACAACAGTTTCAGGTTCTGATGAACCCGCAATTAAGACAAATGAAATTACAACAAAATTACTGGTAAGCGATGGAGATATTGTTGTGATTGGTGGAATTAAAATTAATACATCATCAGACAATAAAACAGCAACCCCAGGAATGAGCAAACTACCGGTAGTTGGCAATTTATTTAAGGGAAAATCAGTAAGTGATAAAATGGACGAATTACTTATTTTTATTGCACCACGGGTAATATAATCATGCCTCGACTAGACGATACCAGCGAACAAAACATTTTGAATATGTTGATGGAACACTCAATGGTTAGTGCTGAGCAAATGCACCGAATAACAACAATGAGTAAAGAAGTGGGTAAATCGAAATTAGAAACTGCTTTTGAACTTAATCTTGCGGATGAAAAGAAAATACTTAATCTTTTGTCTAAGACATATTCTTTGGATATCGTAGATTTGAAACCTTACAAAGTTGATGAAAAGTTGAAAAAAATTGTAGATGCAAGATATATAGTAGAAAATTCATTGGTTCCATTTGAAATCAGTAACGGAACATTAAAAATTGCAATACCCGATGCTTCAAAACTAAGTTTGATGAAAAATCTTAAAACAATTACAAAGATGGACCCTGAACTTTATGCAGCAAGCATTTCCGATATTAATGATTTTATTATTCGCTTGGTTGGTGAGGATACAGCCGAAACAAAAAAAGTTGACTCTAAAAAAATAAAATTAGTACAAGTAAAGAAGAAGGAAAGAGATTTAGTCGAAGTTGGATCAGAAGTCATTGTGTTTGGAGAGAAAATTATCTCAGAAGCAATTGATCTAGGTGCCAGCGATATTCATATAGAGGCTTTTCGAAACACAGCAAATATAAGATTCAGAATTGATGGAATATTAAAAACAATGGAAGAACATACCAAATTTTTAAAAGAAAATTACAACGCGGTTGTGACTCGAATAAAAATAATAAGTAAACTTGATATTGCAGAACGAAGAATGCCTCAGGATGGAGCTTCTACCTTTAAACATGGTGATAAGGAAGTGGATTTAAGAATATCAATCTTGCCTACCAAGAATAACGAAAGAATTGTAATGAGAATTTTAAATAAGGAAGCCGGAGATAAAAGATTAGATGAACTAGGTTTTGAGGAAAAAGATTTAGCAAAGCTGGTAAAATCTATTACCTCACCACAGGGCATGGTTCTGGTGACAGGACCAACGGGAAGTGGAAAAACAACAACTTTGTATAGTATTTTAAAGCATATCAACAATCCCGCTATGAATATTTTAACCGCAGAAGATCCCGTTGAGTATGAACTTGAGGGAGTAGGGCAAGTTCAAGTTAGAGATGATATCGGATATACATTTGCGTCTGCCCTTAGATCTTTTCTGCGTCAAGATCCAGAAGTTATATTGGTTGGAGAGATTAGAGACAAAGATACGGTAGACATTGCCTTGAAGGCGGCCTTAACAGGTCACTTAGTATTTAGCACTCTTCACACTAATGATGCTCCAAGCACTATTACAAGGTTGCAGAATATGGGTACACCCAATTATTTAATTTCAGCAGCCTTGTCACTTATTATGGCTCAGCGTTTGGCTCGTAAAACATGTACTGAATGTAGGGTGATTGATGAAAGTGTGACTCCTCAGCTATTGAATGCCATTGGTTTTTTACCCGAACAATCTACTCGAGCTCGTATTTATGTAGGTAAAGGATGCAATAAATGTGGTGGCTCCGGTTACAAGGGAAGAATGGGAATTTATGAAGTATTGGATGTTGATAAACAATTAAAGCAAGGGGTCTTATCCAACTTAGGTCAAAATGAACTTGTTGCCCTTGCTAAGAAAAATGGATTTAGGACAATGCAACATATGGGTCATGATCTTTTACTAAGCGGTGATCTTGCTTATAAAGAATATGACAGAGTATTGTCGATGTCAGGATAATGCTTAATTTTGAATACAAGGGTATTTCTGCAGGAAAATATATCGAAGGCGAAATAGAAGCGCTTAATAACGCTGAGGCAGCACATAAATTAAAAGAACAAAAAGTCATCATTACAAAATTAATTCAATCAAAGAAAAAGAAAAAAGAAGCCAAAAAAAAAGAAAAATCTTCTTTTAGTTTTGGCACAGGTGTAAAGCCCAAAGAAATATTAATTTTTTGCAAACAGTTTGCCACCATGTTGAGGGCTGGATTGCCTGTTTTGAATACTCTTAATATGTTGATTGAACAGACTAAAGCTCCAGGGATGAAAAAAATTATTACCAGCATACGTACGGATTTAGAAGCTGGAAATGCACTTTCTAAATGTTTTGAAAAACATCCAAAAGTATTCGATACTGTTGTTGTCAATTTAATAAAAGCGGGAGAGGCAAGCGGTAAACTAGATACTTTTTTGCAAAGAATAGTTATTTCTCTGGAAAAACGTGAAAAAATTAAATCGCAAATTAAAAGCGCCTTATTTTATCCGGGAGTACTTTTATCGGTAGCAATTCTAGTGACTATTTTCATGTTAATTAAAGTAGTGCCGGTATTTGTTAAAATGTATGAAGGGATGGGTGTAGAGGTACCGGGCTCCACAGCTGCCATTATGTCAGCCAGTGACTTTATGCGATCAGCTACAGGAGGTGGATTAACTTTGGTTATAATAGTTGTATCAATTATTGCCTTAAGATATTTAATTAAAACCCAATATAAAGTTAGAAAAGCCTGGCATCAATTTGTATTAAAAATTCCTGTATTTGGAAATTTAATTCAAAAATCTATTTTGGCAAAAATTTCCTTAGTGATGGGGAATCTAAATCAGGCCGGGGTTGATCTTTTGGAAAGCATTGATATTGCAAAATCAGTTACGGCTAACACGGTTGTGATCGAAGCGCTCGAAAACATTAAAAAGGGAGTTTTCTCAGGTGAAACTTTGACAAAATTATTTAATAAAGAAAAAATTTTTCCAACCACTTTTAGCCAGCTGATATCTGTTGGTGAGCAAACGGGAAGTTTAGATGAAATGTTTGGCTCAGTTGCATCCTATTACGAGGAAGAATTTGATACCGCTGTTGCCAATCTAGCAAGCTTAATAGAGCCCATAATGATTGTTTTTATGGGTATTACAATAGGAGGTTTAATGATTGCCATGTATGCACCAATTTTCAATGTGGGTGCAATTATCGGCTAAAAATAAGATCGTTTAAAAAAAGGATCTAAATAATCAGCTTTTTTTTTGTGTTATTAAAAGGTATGCTAATTAAGGGAATTTAACGAGGGGTTTAAAATGAAAAAATATCAAAAAGGTTTTACGTTAATCGAATTGCTGGTTGTTGTAGCGATCATTGGAATTTTAGCAGCAGTAGGTGTTGTTGCCTATAATGGATACACAGGAGCGGCAAAAGTAAATGCGACCAAAACCATGCATGCACAAGCTGTTAAATATATTTCAGCAGAAATACAAAAATGTACTTTAGGTGAAAGTAAATTTATGGGAACAAATCAGACTTGTCCCGCAACAGCTGCCAAAGCTGTAACAGGTGCAGTTGCAACTATGACTGATAAAAATCCCTACAGCACATCTAACAATGCTATTAGATCAAGTTCAAGTTTTAATGAAGGATATGTTAGTCTAAGTTCATCAGGAACAACAATTACAGTTAATACTTGTACAAAAACAGGATGTGCAACTGCAGACAAAATGATTGCAACTATTAGTGTGGACTAAAAAAATTCTATGAGGCGTCACAGCCTAGGATTTACTCTTATAGAACTTTTAGTTGTTGTAGCTATTATTGGAATTATTTCTGCAATAGGAGTAGTTGCCTACAGTGGTTACAAAGAATCGGCTGAGAAGAAAAAAGCTGAACTTACTTTAAATTCTATTTATTTAGCTGAAGAAGAATATAAATCCAATAATGGTTCGTACTTTCAAAGCAGTTCAGCTACACAAATAGCTACAGAACTCTTTGATGGAAAGAATGAAGATGAATTTAAAAATCAAAATTATCAATTTTCAATAGAGGTTAGTGGTGATACTTTTAAAATTATAGCTAAACAAAAAAAGAATGGCAGCTGTACTTTAACACTAAATGAAAAAAATAAATTAACACCAAGCGGTTGTTAAAAATTAAATGGGGATGAAACAAAAAGCCTTCACCCTCATCGAACTCCTAGTCGTCGTTGCCATCATCGGTATTCTAGCTGCTGTAGGAGTGGTTGCTTATAATGGGTATACTAAGAGTACAAAACAAAATGCTAGCAAAGCTCAGCATAAATCTGTAGCCAATTTAATTAGAAATAATATTAAACTCTGCGAAATTACCGGGACAAATATCCAATTAAATGGAACTACTCATGTTTGCAATGAGCCAGCTAGGAGTCTTTTCATGAAATATGTAAATCATTTTAAAAATGAAGGCTGGATGTGTCCTCACGATCAATCATTAAATATGAATAGTATGCAATGTAAACCTGGAAGAACAGGAATTTCATTTAAAACTATAAATGGAAAGGTGCATGTGGATGTCCATACATATGATAGCGCTACCACATATTATAATACCTACATAGAATATGAACCGTAAAGCCTTCACCTTAATAGAACTCCTAGTCGTCGTTGCCATCATC
>Ga0208638_1001291_pt1 | contig 13916 bp, 15 predicted proteins | sample ETNtaG_34_FD_185753 | JGI IMG/M metagenome (GOLD analysis project Ga0208638, IMG submission 185753) | Marine microbial and viral communities from oxygen minimum zone, Eastern Pacific Ocean - ETNP201306SV51 (SPAdes) (version 2) | ecosystem: Environmental > Aquatic > Marine > Oceanic ...
CAATCTGATTTGTTTTAGTCAGGCTTGAAAATGGAATATTTTTAATGCGGTCTTCCGGGAATCCATTTTTTAAGAGTCTTTGTTTTACTCTTTCAGGATTTTTGATAGGTAGGTTTATGGTTAACTGCGAATTACCATTACTAAATGATTGGATGTTTTCCCAGAAGATGTGTCTTGTTGAGGTGTAGGTAATTGATAAGAACCATAGTATTAATGCAATCCACATAAAGGTATTTCTGGTTGACAACGACCAGATCCTGCTAAAGAAGGATGGAGAATTTCCTGTATCCTTAATACTTATGTTTCTGGAGGTGTTTACTTCGTAGTTAATATCCTTTCTCTTATCTATCCAGTTTATGATTTCCTGTCTGTTTTGAAATGGAATCATGATGTAGTTTATCGTTTCATCATCTGTTGCTGATTCAAGTTTTTCTCTCGCACCGCCTATTGCGCCAATTTCACCTTGAGAATCCTTTACCTCTCCTGTAAAGCACCATTCTTCCCACACATTCTCCCATGCTTCCTTCCAGTCATTTAGACATGCCTCAATCCCTATAGCTATAGAAAGGCCCAGAGAGCTCAGGTCATCACACAAACTATCTTCATCTTTTAAAGCGGTATCTATTGTGAACTTCTGGTCATGTATATTATTAGAAGACATAACCCTCTCAATAGTTGACCTTAAACTGTTAAAGAATCGTGAGGGTATTACCATATGCTCCTGATTATTAGGGAAGACAATGATATTGTGTATGTTCCCTTTTCTGGAATCATTATCTCCAGTCACCATAATCGCCTTGACCTTTATGAAGAGTAAATCGTCCTGAGTTGATTTGACAGCTTTTGCCATTTGTGCCTTTCTCCCTCATCCATAAAGCCAAAAATATTGAAATAGCTATCGAGCTCTGTCATACATTCAATAGCAAGTTTCTTCGAAAGGGCTTTTGCTACATCATAAGATGCCTCTTCACCACTATTGCATAGTTTTTTAAATAGCCTCAGGGCATTATTGCGCCAATCTACAATCGGGAGCCCCTCCTTTCTGGCCATTTTCAATCCCTCCAAATCTATTTCGATGCCTTCAAGGTTTAACATATCTTGTCAATCTCCTCGGTGATCTCTGTGGTTAATTTCTTTTACATCTTCTCTATCTTTATGTACCTAATTGACTCTGCATGCATATTTTCTTTCTTGATAACGGCTCTTCTATTCTCAAGCGATACAATCTCTGATCTTTCCTCTTCCGCACATATTGTGATCTTTGCGTTTGCAAGATCATTCTTAGCAAGTACACCTATTATTACATTTGACTCTTTACCGGCAGGCTGAACGATTTCAACAGTAAAATCATCCACCTCCATCTTTCTGTATTCCTCACCCAGTCCTGTTTGTGATGTTTGGGCTCCTTCGAAGGAAAAGCTGTAGGACCTTCCTATATCAAACAGAGCGATTCCCAGTCTTGCGGCTTCCCGTATTAAATCCTTTCCCTCTTTTTCGACCGAGGAAATTCTTGTTGGACGGTTTAATATAAATTTGGAAAGCAGATAGCTCTTATTTGTTAATGAGGATTCGTGCTCCAACTGTGTTGTTAATTTTTTTACTGCAAACACGTCGTCCAGGCAACTGCTGCACCCTGCCAGATGTGATACTATTCTTCTTTTTTCGTCTTCATTACATGCTTCATTAATATATCCGGGTATCTCTTCGTTTGTTAAATGTGTTGATACACCGGTTTTTACTAATTCACTGGAATCCTGACCAAATTTCTCCAGTCCAGTCTTTAATGAATCAAGAAAGCTCAGATCGGATACACATTTATCGCATTCGGCTAAATGATCTTCTATTGTTTCGTCTTCTTTAACTCCGATGGGGTTCTCTAAATATACCAGGAGTTCTTCAATTGTTCTGTGTTCAGTTTTCATTATTGATATTCCTCTCAATCAAGAAATTATTCAAGGCGTTAAGCACAACTTCCTCATTATACTTCAAGCCTTGATCTTCAAAAAAATCTTCTATTTCATTTTTTAGTGGTTTAATACCACTTTCATTCAAGTTTCTCATTACAGTAGTATGGGCAACGCCAAGTTTTTCTCCTATTTCTCTAAATGTGGAGTTATGTGAAAAATATTCTATCATGATTATTTGAATCTTCGAATCCATCTTATTGAGTGTAGCAGTCAGGATTTGTGACAATTCTGATACCCCGTATGTCTCTTCCGGTAATAATTCATTGTCTTCAATTCTGCCTTTTCTCGTATTGGACTCTTCATCGTCGTCTCTGCCAAGTGGTGCATCAATTGAAGATTCTTTTCCTCTATCTTTGGCTATAGCTGTTCTTACTCTCTCCTTCACATACTTCCAGAGATAACCCTTAAAAGACATTCCCCTCTCAGGATCCCAGTTATAACGAAATGCCAGAAAAGCTTCATTAATTCCCCAATCCAGATATTCCTTAGAATATTTATATGATATGGAGCGCAGCATGCGCTTTATGGTGTCTTTTATTTCGTCATAAAATCTTCTTGCAGCATCTTCCGCTTCCGGTCCGCCTTCTTTGATAATCCTTTGTAGTTCTATGAGTTCGTCATTATCCATATTTGAACGGACGTTACTTACGCTTTGTGAAAGGGACGAACACCAGTGGTTTCAATATATATCATTAAGAGTATGCCTTCTGGTGCAGGAAAAACAAACTTTTTCAAAGTGCCAAATATAAGTCTACTATCTCATAAATATATATGAAACATTCAGCTATGGTCAGGAGAGGGATAATTCACAAATGTTAAGTCGATCTGTTTGCCAAAGATAAGAAATTAGCTCAGTTTTGGCAAGTATTAAATCCTGTAATACAAGTAAAGAATAATTTCTGCACCATCTCATGATTTGAGCCTGATATAAGAACTAATGGAGCTGAAAACGAGCCACAAAGCAATAAATTTTTTTTGCACCAGAAGCTAAACATCATTTGATTAGTAGATAAGTGGCAGGGGAAGACACCGCCACCAGGGTTGCACAAAGGGCAGGCGTGATTGTCTTTTATCGCACATTATAATTGTTAATTTTTTTAGAATTGGAGGTGAAGCATGTATAAGCAGATATTTGTGATTCTTATTCTTGGGTGTGTTGTTACCGCCGGCTGTAATTCCACAAGGATGTTCAGCCGTGGTGACAAGTCTATGCAGAATGGAAGGTATGAAGAAGCCATTACCTATTATGATAAGGGTCTGAATCGTTCAGATAATTATGAGGCTTCTTTAAATAAAGGCATAGCTCAGTGGAAAGTCAGGGAGTATTCAAACGCTGAAAATTCTTTTGCCGATGCCATAAAAGCCAGTCCGGAAAATGCATCCCTGGCATATTATTATAAAGCAGAACTGGAATTTAAGACCGGCAACATTGAGGATGCACATAGAGACGTAAACAAAGCTCTCAACCAGGACCCTTTGAATGTTCAGGCACTTAACCTGAGAGGCAGGATTCACACCTTGCAAGACAGATACACAGCGGCAATCGAAGACTTAAGCGCAGCAATTACCATTGAAGGTGAAAGCCGTATATCAGGGTACTTGTATCATAACAGGGCAATAGCATATATAGGGAAGGATGACTTCAAATCTGCCAGGGATGATTGCGAGCTGTTTATCAGGTTCTTAAGAAAGAACAATCTTCCTGTTACGGTTGAGGATAATTACCTGCTTGGAGCTCTTCAGTACGCTGTAGATGATGAGGATGGAGCTCTCACAAGCTGGAAGCATATGCCGTCAGAAGAAAGAGCAAAGATCAGGCGTATCGTTGGAAATTCTAATTTAAAGTTTTAATTATAGGGAGGCGTAATAATGAAAAAGATATCATTCAGTGTAATAACTTTGCTGGTTTTGTCGTTTATGTTTGTTGGCAATATGACTGTACGGGCATCGGTTGATGGTAAACCGTCCGGTGATTATCGAGGTAAGACCGGATTTCTACCTGATATATCTGAGTTCAAGATAGACATCGAAAAGCCCAAGAAAGAGATTCACAATTCTCTCAATACGGCGAAACCTTTGAGAGAATCTTTCCACCAGGCCATTGAAGAGATTCAGACGTCACTTGAGGCTGTAAAGCAGGACCGAACTCCGGAATCACAGAGACAGCTTCATAACGTGTTCTCCAAGAACATCCTCAAGATAGAAAAGAAGATGGTGGGAGTGACAAAGGAGAAGTACAGGATAAAGGACTCTTTTGAGGAGATAGACAGGGAGTTTAAGAGAGCAGAAGATTCACTAAATAGTAAATTAAGTAAGCTCTCAGATGATGCAGAGACAAATTCAACAATGCTTGAGGAGTTACAGAAAAAATCAGGAAAACTGGCAAGAAGGCACCTGGAAAGCCCATCTGATAAGTTAAGGGACAAGCTGGATCTATTAAGAAAAGAGATGGATTCAGTCAGCTATAGAAACAAACAAATACCGGGCCAGATAGATGGAATTGAGAAAGCCGTGGCAATGATCGACAAACAAGGAACCTTCTACAACCAACTCGGAAGTCATGTAGACCATCTTTTGGATAAGCTTGATGTACAAAGGCAGAAATTCTCAACTGTTGCAGACGTTTATAACATGTTAGTGAACGTTTCTGAGTCTACCTGGTCATCTACAGGAGATACAACGCCTACGGAATGGTATGCGGAGATCCAGGAAGTGTGGACTATAGTAGACAGCTTTTCAGAAATCATGGATAAGGTGACTGATGAATTAACCAAGTTCTCATCTGATTCTCTTGATGGAAACTCTATTGAGTTAGTTGAAGTACACTATAACGACAATCTGGAGGACTGGATTAAGAACCAGGCTGAAAAGTATTATTGAGTACTATTTGCTGTGTTAGCTTAAATTTACTTATCAATTGACTGTTAGAAAGGGGTTATATTATGAAAAAGACTATGTTAGTAGCACTGATTTTCATGTTTTCATGTCTCACTGCGTATGGAGAGTACGCCTTTGAGGTTGTCAGTGAAAACCATGATAAGGAAGTTGTTGAAGTAAAACAAGGAAACAACACAAAGGTGGACGTGAACAATGTTGTAGAGAATTATAAGAAGGTAATGTCCAATGACGATGAAATATACATCTTAAAGAAACAACTTGCTTACAATAAGAAGAGAGAAAAAGATATCGCAGCCGAGATTGACAAGCTGGAAAAACAGTTCGAGTCGCTTCCAAAGATTGTAAAGAAGGAATACCGGCAGTTTGATCACATGCTTGAATCAACGGAAGATAACATTGCAGAGAACACATGGATTTCTTTCGACGATGCCTACAACAAGAAACAGAAAGAACTGGAGAACAAGTTGTCATTCCTCAAAGGTGATCTTGTGACGGCGCGAACACGTATTGCTAAATTGCAACTGGAGCTAGAAACAGAGGAGACTGTATCCAATATTTCTAATCCATTTGTCCAGCCAACCAAAGAGGACAACGTGGACAACAAGGCAAAAAAGGCATTACGAGCAAAGAATAACCTGAAGGATATAGTACAACAAGTTACCTACAAAGAGACCAGGGATCTATTGGGTGATGTACAACACTATACCCTTGGTGTTTGTGAATTCTCATGCGGAAGAGACAATTGCTATGCATGTAACCTGCTTTATGGGAAAAAGGCAAAATAGGCTTGTTTGGGGACGCAGGAGCGTAAAGTCCTAGAATTTCTTTGGCAATGAATCTCAACGCTTGAAAGAAGCTTTAAACAAGGATTTTTGACTGAACTATTGGGCAGGATTTTCGGGGTTTCTTTTATCGAGTTTTATCCTGTTATCCTGTCTGGTGTTTATCCGGGAGAACATTAACAATGATTATATTACTCTTGTACATGGCATGGACGCTGTCAGAAGCTTCGGCAAATAATGAATATCTAAGAGATATTGAGAGGCCGAATGCTGATATTGTCAGACAGTTGGATTACATGCAACGAATGTCAAATAACCAATCCCACAATACAGCCACTCGCAATGGAGAAGGCACAGAGAATGGCAGTGGAGCTGAAGTGAAACTTGTAAATATAAATAACGATATGTCTATTGAGAAGATAAATGCATTACGCAAATACATCGCCGGCGAGACGGTGGGATTATGCGACTTTACATGCCACAAATGTTATCGTTGTTCTCTGGTTTATGGTGAATCGGAAAGTGGCATATCAAAGAGATCTATTCCCGGAAGAACAGGTAATAGACCATTTTAACCATGATATACCTGGACGGGAGTTTCACACTTCACAATTAGAATGTTTGACTTAATCATCTATAATTTCAATTTAATACAACAGGAGTTTTATTATGGGAATTTTAGACAAAATCCTGGTAAATAGCGGCCCGATAGGCGCATGTCTTGTCTTCCTATGGGTTTTATCAATAGGCGTAATTATTGAAAGAACTGCGTTCTGGTTCTTCCTGTGGGTCAGGAGAAACCCAATTCGCGAGGCCAGAATTATGAAGTTTGTAAAAGATGGAAAATTTGGTGAGGCATGCAAACTGGCTAACAAATCAAGAGACATCTTCGTCAGGGTTTTTAAATATTTGCTCCCTGACATACCACCAGCAAAAGATATGGACAACGTAATGTCAATAGCTCTGGATAAGGAGTTTGGCAGATCACACAGTTTCCTGCGTATCCTAAATGCTTGTGCGGTTATTGCGCCTGCGCTGGGCCTGCTGGGTACTATTACGGGTCTTACCAAGGCATTTGGAACAATGGGTCAGACTGTTGACATGTCAGCAATAGCCATTGGTATCTCTGAAGCGATGACTACAACCTTTCTGGGTCTGGCCGTTGCAGTAGTAAACCTGGCGGCAAGCCATCTCTTTGGTGGTATAGCAGACAGGGCAATATCAAAGATCGAGTCCAGGCTGAATGAATTTAAATTAGTAGAGTTAGTTAATCATTGAGAGATTATAAAATGAAACTATCAAGAAGACACACAGCTGCTCCAGAATTCAACATGCTCGCATTACTAGACATAATATTTATCATTGTGATCTTCTGTATTATTGGAATGACAAGGATGGTTTTTCTTGAAACGGTTGCTGTGAAAAATCCTGAATTACGAGTAACACAGAAAGCTAAGCCGGATGATTTCGTAACGATTACGATTACAAAAGATGGCAAGCTTTTTTTCAATAAAGAACCGGTTTCCTCTAAGACAGAACTCACTAAAATACTGGCAGACAAGAAAAAGTCTGGAGACAATGTTACCGTAATAATAAACGGCGACACAGATGCCCTTTTGGGTGATGCCCTGCATATACTACAGACAGTGCGTGAGGCTGATTTGCAGAAGGTATATTTCAAGGCAGATTCTGCAAGTAAAGGATAGATATAGGCAGCCATCACAGTTTAGACGAGAGAAACCAACCTAATCAGACATAAAAAGGAGAAGTAAAAATGAATCGGCTCGTTAAATACTTTGTTTTATCCATGATATGCAATATAGCAATCCTGGTATTTCTATTCCTGCCACATAATGGTTCTGGAACAAAACCAGTAAATGGTGGTAAACCGGAAAAGGGCTTTTCACTTCTCCCGGTTAGTATTCTTCCGGATTTAGATGAGAAGAGTATTAATGAAGCATTGAATAATCGCCGGAATCGCCAGTACAGACCTGTTAAAGTAACTGAAGATATCAAAAAAAGTGTAAAGAATAAACAGGATGAAAAACCTGATGAAGATAAATATGTAAAGACAAAAGAAGTAGTAGAGATTCCTGATATTAATAAAAAGGAAAAGAAGTTTATGACCCCTGATGAATATAAAGATTATAAGAACTCTCTTCCACTGGAGGGTACAATCGTTACAGAAATGCGTGTGAATTTTCCTGATGGTGTAACAGAACAGACCATGAGTGAAATTATCTCCTTCTTTGGTTTTAAGATAGTAGCCTATCCTTCGCGTAATCCTGATTATCTCCTTGTCTGTGAAGCACCTGAATTTAAATTTGAGAAACTGAACACTAAGGACAAGTTGCAGGATTTTTATACCAATAATTCGAATCGAACCATCGAACCTGAGAGAGGGCTTCTTAATTGGGTAAGATCAGAACTGTCAAGACAGGGGATTAATTCAAATGGCTTAAATATTTCTATCGCATTGGGTAATTCTGCCGGATATTTTCACTGGAAAGAGAAGCTTGCAGCCAGGAACATATCCAGACCAGTTACTGACGTGCGCCATACAGAAGCCAGTATAACCAGGACTCCGCAAGGTTACTGGCTGCTTTTGGTTGACGGTATATACCTTAAGAATGGCAAATACCTAAGTGTAGAGGATCAGGAATTAAAAGAGATTTTCTTATAAATATTGCACCAGATCCATCCCCAGTAGTGATTAATAATATAGAGATTAATAAATTCTAAAAGTATTCAGGAGGAAGTCATGATTAAAACAATATTGAAAAACGTAAACATAAAAAGCATTATTATTATAACAATTGTATCCTGTATTTCTTTTGGTCTTGGTTATTACACAGTTGGTAAAGTAAATATGGCGAATGAGCATCCTGATACTATTAAAAGAATCGGCACAGATGTGAAGATACTAGAGGACGTGGATACAACTAATACTAACGAAGATGATCCGTTAATTCATTTAAAAATGCTTCAAGAAGATGTCGAAACATTTAAAGCATTGATGGAAGAGGTTAAGAACGCATTATTTATTACAGATAATGCGTGAATAGCTGGCAAATGTGTAAATGAACAGGAGGGATCAAAATGGAATATGCCTTGGTAATTTTCTTTATCGCAATGTACTTTGCTGTTGCTCCTGTAAAAAGGAGATGATGGCCTGTTGCCCAGCAAGCAAGAGATATGTGTAGCTACTTTACGTTGCGGAAAGTAACCAAACACTTAGTAGGAGAAAAACAAATGTACAAAAAGATAATTTTTACTGTTATGTGCGTTGCAGCAATTTCAATACTTACAACTGGCTGTATGACAACAACACAAAAAGGAACTGCAGCTGGCACTGGAATAGGGGCTGCCCTCGGAGCTGGTATCGGTGCATTGGCCGGCAATCCCAGTATGGGTGCGGCTATTGGTGCTGGTACTGGTGCCGTTGGTGGAGCATTAATCGGTGACCATATGGACAAGAAAAGAGAAGCGGCTGAAAAAGCGGCACTGGAAAGACAACTCGTACTTGAAAGACAATCCAGCTCCGGTCGGGGACAAAACAAAATAGAAGGCCATTATGAGTATTTAAAGAAGAGGAAATGGGTTGATACCTCCAGGAATGAGAGAGTCTGGGTTGAAGAACTTATCGATGGAGACCGAAGGATTGAGGGGCATTATGAAGATAGAAATGTACCTTCGGGTTACTGGCAGGATTATGAAGAGAAAATATGGATTCCGGGACATTACGAATGAAGTATTAAAGTATTTTATGTTTAATTTAGATCGGAGGATATTGTTATGTATTGGTTAGATATTGCTGCTGTAGGCATTGTTTTTGTCTTTGGTATCCTGGGATTTTCAGGATGGTTAAACAGGCTAAGGGGCCTTGTGTTTGGAATCCTGCTGGGAGTGATTATCATTGGAATGACTCCGTTTATGCTATCAAAATATGATATTGGCTCCAGTATTAATCCTGACCAATCTATCATAATGAAATATCTTGATAAATTAGTCCCTGATTCGATCAAGGGTAAAGACAAAAAACAAATTGTAAGTTCAGCCAGGTAATTTTTGACTAAGCTAAGCTCAGCTTTGCAGGGTAGACAAGTCGGAAAAAAATGAATATTTACAAAAAATAGTAATTATGATTTCTTTTGCGCCAAATACCACCCCCGGTAGTGATTAATATATTAGATAATTTGCTGATACTTAATTTCCAATTAGTTTTCGGCTGAATATTCGCTTAACCTATTACTATAACTATTTTTATCTTGATAATTCTCCTTTTGATGTTAAGAATACAGCTTAAAAGCTACCATATATTATAGAAATTCTAATCAAACCCATCTTGATTTCTCCCAAAAGGGAGATAACTGAATAATCTGTCTTTTATTTTCCCCTGAAAAAAGGAGAAAGGAGTTGTGTCATGAATTTAGGCAATATCAGGTTTTTAGTGATAAGTATGTTGCTTGCAGGAATAGTGTTTGCCACTCAAGGCGTGCTTAGGGCGGGTGAAAAGGTCTCCAGTGGTAAGATCAGCGTTGATCTTGGTGGAGGAGAAATGGGTACCATTAACTGGGGAACAGAATATATTACGGCAAAAGGTATTGTGCCAATAACCAAGAATGAGCCACTGGCAAGAAGAGGTGCAATAGTTGACGCTAACAGGAGATTACTTGAAATAATTAGAGGTGTACGTGTAGATGCCAAAACGGTTGTATCCGACCTTATGGAAGTAAGCGATGTTGTAAAACAAGAGGTTAGCGGTGTGGTTAGCAATGCTGTGATAAAAGAAGAAAAGCAGGAAAATGGGAATTACATAATAATCATGCAGGCACCTGTAGGAAGTTTCGTATCAGTAATTGTAAAAGAGACAAATATTCCTGCTCCTGATTTTCTGGAAAGCTCGGAATATACCGGCCTGGTTATAGATGCCAGAGGCCTTAGTTTGGAACCAGCCATATTTGTTAATATCTTTAATGATAAAGATGGAGTTAAGGTCTGCGGGCCAATCCATCCTGTATACCGACTCAGCGTAAAAAATATTAAAGAAATAAATGAAGATCGTATCGGAACAAACCCATTGAGGATCAAGGCAAAGGGTACTACCGGACCAAGTGGTGTTGACATAACTATAAGTAATGGAAATGCAAAAAAGGTGAGAAAGAAGATCTTGAATACAGGCATATTCTCCAGTAGCAAGGTTGTTGTATTGATAGATTAGAGAATTATCATTCGCAAACAGTTTTGTTCTAAATTAAATATTAACCCCACTAAGCACTCTTACTAGAAGAAGATTGATAGGGTGTGAAGAAATAATTATTCTGTCTAACTCCCGTAATACACAAACGGTGCCCAGTAGAATGGTGCTTTGTATTCATCCCCAAAGTCACCATTTATAAACTGACGCTTTACTTCTGTAATTGCATCTGCGTAGCTTAAGCCTTCATCCTGAACTTTACCATACATTGATACCATAAAATCTGATGTAGATTTATCATTAACATTCCATAAGGATACTGAAACACCATTTGCACCTGCTAATAAGAAGGATTGCGTTAACCCTACAACTCCTTCTCCTCCATAATACTTCTCAATTTGAAGATTTTTTGTATTTTTTGTATTCGTTCCATAATTCCTCCTTTAGTAGTTGGTCTGTTTCAGACTCAGCCGCTTCTCGCAATTGTCGAGCAACAATATCATCATCACTACCATCACCGACATCTTCTGTTTTAAAGTCCGGTATTTTACCTTGCTTTTTTACACCAGGACCCGCACCGAGTTCATGTCCCTGTTCAGTAGGTTCAGTCTCTGACATTGACTCTTCTAAAGCTCCATCAGCCAATACACCGCCACCTGCAGTTTTATTTATCCCTGATATATCATCAGAGTCGCTAGCCCAATCTCCATGCGATTGGCTAATAACTTGTCCGTCTCTTATCCTGGTCTGCTGATCGAGAATCATGCCATCATAATCAGACCCAATCTCTTCAAACTGTTTTATCAACAAAGCAGCTTTCTCTTCGCGGGTCTGTTCTCTTGTAATATTGGGTAAGACTCCGCTTGTATCAGATTCTGTCTCATTTTCAAATCTTATACAGTCAACACAATGTTGATTGGCATCACCACCAAGCATACGCACAACGTTACAGCTTACAATTACCTTGTGTTTAAGCTCTGCTACGAATCTAGCGAATTCACGACTCTCGGACTCGTCTGTCTTGTCTTGTTTGCGCCATTCGCGAAATTCTGCGTCAGTCTGCTGCCATGCAGCGCACGCTGCCTTTAAATTTTTAATTTCTTCGGCCAAGCGAAGTTTTTCATCAGCATCGTTACCTGCTCCCCAGCCTTCCTGACCCTTTTGAGACGTTTGTTCGGTACCATCTGTTCCGGCTCCTGACTCTTTCTCCTTACCGGATGCAAGTTCAGCACCTCCCATATCTTGAGTTTCTCCCTGGCCTTCCCGGGTTGATTGTCTATCACTCGTTGACTTACTATCCATTTTTTCCATATCAGAAATCTCATTTTGTTGTCCTTGTGCTAACTTATCCTTACTATCCCTGCCGAAATCTTGTTGTTGAGTATCTAACTTCTGTTCCTTTTGACTCTGGCTTAATTTTGAATCGTTATTGCCTGTACCAGACTCAGTATCTTTGCCGAATTCAACCTCAAAGCCAGTTGTTTTTTGTGAATTTCTTTGACTACCCTCACCCTTTGGAGTTGTGCCATCTTTTGACTTCTTATCTGCAGTTCCCATATCGCCAGGAGTATCTTCCGCCTGTTGCTGCTCTCCTTTAGACAACTTCATCTCTTCTTTGTCAGTAGATGATGGAGGCGTCTGCGAACCTGCTTCACCTGCTTTCTTATCCCCCTGCGCTACTTTATCCTTAAGATCCTGGCCTGATTCCTGTCCCTGCCCTTTCTCTAGAGTACCTGTAGCTGCCGCCGTTTGTGAAGAAGCATCTTTACTCCCTGATGAATCTCCCTGCTTCTTTGCAACTTTATCAACCGCATTCGTATCCTGCTGTTGTCCGGCCCCTGACGCATCCTCTTTACCAGAGTCAGAAGGGGTTGATTGAGCCCCTGACTCCTTATCTTTCCCGGGAGCGACTTCATCTCCATCTGCCTTTTGGCCTTCTTGAGCAGTCTGTTCGGAACCAACAGATCCGGTTCCTGATTCTTTGTCCTGATCGGACGCTAGCTCATCATCTCCCGCTTCTTGAGTTTCTCCCTGACTGCCCTGTCTCTCTTGCTGAGTTGTTTGTCCGGCACTATCTGTTGGCTTGCTATCTTTTTTCCCTGTACCGGAAGTATCTCCAGTCTGTTGTTGTCCTTGCGCTAATTGGTCCTTAATATCCTGACCGGAATCCTGTTTTTGAGCCTCTGACGTATCCTTTTGATCTGAATCGGAAGGAGTAGGCTCTGATTCGCCAGTTTGAGAAGATTCTTTTCCTGATTCTCCCAGCTTTTGTTCCTGCTGAAATGTGGACGAAGAACTCTTTGAAGCTGAAGACTCTTTGTGTTTACTCTCACTTGATTTGTCCTTTGAAGAGTATGTCTGGTCTTTATCATTTCCATCCATGGGGATACTCGGTGTAGGCATACTATTATTGTTTTGTGACGGCATGAAAAATTTTAATATCTTTTGTAGAAGTGTTAGCTTTGAAATTTTGAGTTTTTGTTCCTTCTTTTCTTTATCTTCTTTATTATCCTGTTCCTGTTCAGGAAACTTTTTATCAGAATCTGGAGTATCTTTATTTTTTTCTTTTTTGTCCTCTGACTGTTTCACATCTGTCTTTGTTGATTGTTCTTGTTCCTGCTTTTGCTCCTTTTCATACGCATCAACACGTACGACGGCTACAAAGAAAATAATCAAGAAAAAAACATTGATTGTAATTTTAAACATGAGCGTCTCCTACTCTAATACCATCCTCCATTTAAGCCCTCTCAACTAATTTGAATCTGCAAGGATTGTAGATATCGGTGAGAGAAGATTTGAAGTAGTAAATGCAAATAGTCGCTTTTTGCATTATATAAACCCTCCTATGGCACTAAAAAGTGGTAACTAACTTTTTAGGTGTAATGATATGAAACTTCAATAAAAAGTAAATAGAGGTAATACTCTATTTAAACATATCCATCAAATGATGGTATATATATCTGTGTGGTATGAAGCCTAGTAGATTGCAGTGAATCTAAGATTTATAATACTCCGATGCTTACTGAAATCAAGAGGAATCTAAACATCAGAATACACAGAGATATTACTGGT
>Ga0208638_1001293_pt1 | contig 13907 bp, 5 predicted proteins | sample ETNtaG_34_FD_185753 | JGI IMG/M metagenome (GOLD analysis project Ga0208638, IMG submission 185753) | Marine microbial and viral communities from oxygen minimum zone, Eastern Pacific Ocean - ETNP201306SV51 (SPAdes) (version 2) | ecosystem: Environmental > Aquatic > Marine > Oceanic ...
ATCAGACCTGAAGATCCATTGGGTTTTATATATTTTTCATTCACTTAATTTGTTTACTTAATAAATATATTTAGACAATGGATTGCCGAATAGAATAAACAGTAAATTAATTCACTGAAAAATTTTCTCCGCAAATAAATTTTTAAGTTTTCTTTGACTGATTGAAAGCATGTTGTGAGAATTACGTGATCAAATTCAATTTCTTAATAACATCATTAAATAAAGGAAACTTCTATGAGTGATCAAAAAAACTATCTAGTCACGGGTGCAAACAGAGGGTTGGGACTGGAATTCACGAAACAAATCTTAGGTGTTGGTCATAATGTCTATGCTGCATGCAGGAATATTACTGACATTGATGAACTGCAATTATTGTCTGAAGAGCATCAGGAGAAGTTGATTGTGGTCAAATTAGACATCAATAATCATGATTCGATTTTGGAGCTGAATGAGCTTTTAAAAGATATTGTCATCGATGTCATGATCAATAATGCAGGCACCATTGGACCGCTCCCCTACTTTGAGAATACGCATAAACAACATTTTGGGAGCATCGACTACGACGTTTGGTCCGATGTCCTAAAAACAAACCTATATGGCCCCGTTAAAATGGCTGAAACATTTCTAGAGCAAATCAAAAAAGGACACGATAAAAAAATGATATTTATCTCAAGCGTCGTGGGCTCAATTGCCGATGATCACCAAAGAGCTTTCGCTTATGCCACCAGTAAAACTGCTCTTAATAAATCGGTTGCCTTATTGGCTGACATTCTCAAAGATCAAGAAATAAAAGTTCTTGCCATGTGTCCGGGATACGTGAAAACGAGGATGAATGGTGGTGGGGCCAATCTTGAGCCAGAAGAAAGCATCGCAGGCATGTTAAAACAAATTGAAAGACTAGACCATGAATCCTCGGGTACTTTCGTAAGATACAACGGTGAAAAGATTAATTGGTAAAAAGAACTTAGGATCTTCAGTCCTTAAACAACTTTTTTAACTTCACTTGATATTAATTTTAAAGGTTATCTTTTGAAACGATTTTTTTCTTAATTCTTAAGACCATTATGGTAATGTTAATTGAAAGAATTCAAAACATCGACCTGAGTCGATGAAAGCCAAAAAAAAACCGATAAGAACAATCTGGAAATGAAAGAAAGTTTTGAGATGTTGTTAAAAAAACAGCGTCAATTACAAAACGCTAACCAAAATGGAAATATCGTCATTCCATCTCTCATTTCGCTTACATTGAGTGCGTGCGGTGGAGGTGGTGGCTCAGTTGTTAACCCTTCCCCAAGCAATCGTTCACCTGTCGCTGCTGCAAATTCAACTGTAACACTGGATGAGGATTCTGCTGCAACTGAACTGAATATTTCAGCACCTACAGACCCTGATACTGGCGATACGCTCTCCATCAAAGTAGATTCAGTCCCTTCGGGTGGAGAGGTAAGAACAGCATCTGGTGAACTTTTGAGTGCAGGCTCTTCTTTAACCATTAATGAACTTACTGGACTTACATTTACTCCCGATGAAAATGTAAATTCTGATATTGATACCGTCGGTACCTTCAGTTACACAGTTTCAGATCAGGCTGGAGGAAGGGACTCATCAACCGTCTCTTTTACAATCAATGCAATTCAAGATCCTCCAACAATTGTATCTCTTATGGATTTTGCTATAGATGAGAATACAACCAGTGTTGGAACTATAATTGGCGAAGACCCAGATGGAGATATGCTGACATATAGCATTTCTGGCGGTGCAGATAGTGGGTTGTTTCAAATCGATAGTTCGACTGGTGAAGTAAGCTTTATCGAAAAACCGGATTATGAAAATCCAAAAGACGATGACAAGAACAACGTATATGAAGCAGAAGTCACCGTTGATGACGGAAATGGAAATAGTGCGTCACAAACGATTCTTGTGACTGTAAACAACACCCTAACAAGCATGACAATCAGCTCTAAAGCCGTCGATGAAAATAATCAGGGTGCAACAATTGGAACCGTCGATACTTATATTGATGATACACAAGCTTCTGGAATAGTCACCTATTCGATATCAGGGACTGGCTCAGAAAATTTTGAAGTTGTTGGTGGGGAACTCAAAGTTAAAGATGACATTCAACTCGATTACGAATCAAGCAATAGTTACCAACTCACAATTACCGCATCTGATGAGAACGGACCAAAAACATCGTTTCAATTTACGATTTCAGTCAATGATATCAATGATCCACCCAACGGTCTTCAGCTCTCCTCCCTTGGTATACCCGAACAATTGGATGGAGCTAATGTTGGAGCGCTAACTATATCCGATCAGGATTCAGGAGACACTTTCACCTATACAGTCAGTGATGATCGTTTTGAAATTGTTGATGGCATTCTTAAATTGAAAGATGGCAACACAGTTTCATATGGTGACGAACCAACAATCACAATCACTGTCACTGTGACTGATGCAGCTGGAGAAGAGTTCACTCAAGAATTCACCCTACTTGTAGGATCAATTCAGCTTAGTTCGACATCATTCTTAGAAAACTCTGCTGGAGTGATTATCGGAGATCTGTCGATAACTGATCCTGACTTTACATCAAATGTCACATTCGCTCTATCAGGAGACGATGCCATCCATTTTGAGATCATCGATGGTCAACTCAAGCTCAAAGATGATTTCAGTGCTGATTATGAAATAAAATCATCATATAGCATAACCATCACTGCAACTGATGATGCAAGCAACGAGGCAACATTGACTTATACCATTGGTGTCACCGATGTCAATGAAGCACCAACAGCTGTCACATTGTCCGCTTCAGTCATCAATGAGAATGATGATGGAGTCGTTGTCGGGACTCTCGGTACGGATGATCAGGATGGTGGTGACTCTCATACCTATGCTTTAAGCGGAGATGATGCAGACTCCTTTGAAGTGATCGATGGACAGCTTAAATTAAAAGCTGGCATCAGTGCTAACTATGAAACTAAAAACTCCTATGCCGTTACGGTTACAACGAATGATGCCTCCGGTCTATCCTTTAGTCAGTCCTTCAGTATCACGATCACCGATGTCAATGATAAACCCAGCAATATCGAGTTGGCATCCAATAGCCTGGAAAGCGATCTGAATGGCGCAACCATCGGCCAAATCACAGTCACTGATGAAGACATCGGTGAGGCATTCACTTACTCGGTCGATGATGATCGTTTTGAAATCGTCGATGGCGTACTGAGACTCAAATCAGATCGAAGCGTAAATTTTGCTGATGATCCCACCATAGACCTGATGATCACTGTTACTGACAGTCAAGGTGCAGAATATCAAGAAACAATAACTATCTTTGTGGGTGGCATCAGGCTTGATAATTATAATTTAGATGAAAACAGCGATGGAAGCATTGTTGGAAAAATTGTTGAAGTCAAAGGCATTGACACAACTGGACTCACATACATTCTCTCTGGTGAGGATGCCCGTTATTTTGAGCTTTCAATTGACGGTACCTTAAAGCTCAGGGATGGCATTGAGCTTGATTTTGAAAGAGACAGCGATTATCAGGTTTTTATTACGGCTACCAATGAAAATGATGAATCCCTTAGATCGACTGTGAATATTGCTGTCAATGACATTGATGAGCCGATTCAATCTGCAACATACATCTCTGGAAGAAATGGACAATTTTCTGTCGACTCAATTTGGCTTAAAAATGAACAAGGTAATTGGGAATCATCAAACGCAACCACTTTGCATATTCAGGTCCCAGAAAAAGGTTCTGATGAGGAAATTTATCTCTTTTCGGTTGATATTACAGACGATAGTCAGGGTTCTTATAATTTAATTGTCAAATCAGTCTCAGGATTTGATGTCTCTACATTGTTTAGATTTGATCCTGAAACGGGAGCTGTATATCTAAAAGCCGGAAGCGCCATCGATTTTGAAACCAGTACAGGGCATTATCATGCAGGGACTAATAGTTACTCATACGGGGTATACGGTCCAGATGAAGATGTTTCCAGTTCAGTCAGGCCGTTAATTTTCTCTATTGAAGATGAATCGGGAAGTATTGATATCACCTATTCGGGAAGCCTCTCAAGTTCACCGGTATATATCATACTTGATTATGGCGATACATCTGATGATGGCGGTCTCGAGTTAGGTCGTGAAATGGGCACTGAGGGGTTAGTGACTGTTGATAATGAACTCGGTGAAATTGTTGCATCTGCTGGCGGGAAGGATATTACGGGAGATGGCTTTCCTGACACAGTCTTACTCATAAATACCGATAATACATGGTTGGACCTAGTAATTATTCCTGGCGGTCAGGGCATCGATGGGGATGTCACTGAGGTAGCTTACTTGGTTACTTATTGGAATTACTACTATGAATACATTCCAACAGACATTGATTTAGGTGATATCAATGGCGATGGTTATGCGGACATTGTTTTAGGATTCGGTAATGAAACATTTACAGACTATGATTATGATGGTGATGGGTTCTTTGATAATACAGACGGGATGGTTGAAGTCATTCATGGAGCCTCACTCCAATCACTAGTCAATGATCCTGTTACATGGACGTCATTCTTATCACCCAATGGTTCAGAAACAGCTGATTTTGGAACCGATATTGCCATCGGTGATTTTAATAACGACGGATTTGATGACATCCTCGTCGGCGCTCCCTTTGACGGTAGTGGTCCGCTGATAGATTCAGATGAGGGTGCTTTCTACATCATCTATGGTCAGTCTGATTTAAAAGTTAACACCTATGATGGCGGGGACTTATATGGTGAAAGTGATTACGGGATCTCCATTGAACTGAGTAGTGAGTTTTCCACGTTTTCCGATTCGGAAATGGGAGACTCGGTGGCAGTGGGAGATTTTAATGGGGATGGGATTGATGATTTCGCAGTCTCAACAAATGAAGCAGGTCTCGTGGAAGGCGATGAGGGGATTGTAACTATCTACTTGGGTCAAAACTTTGGTGATCCACAAGAAGCAGTTGTGGTAAACGGATTTCAATCGGGATCATACATGGGCGATGGTCAAGGCTCGCTTCAAAATTTAGGAGACATTAATGGAGATGGTTTTGACGATCTAGGAATAAGGGACTTGGACAATAATTTTTTTATTGTTTGGGGTAAGTCAAGTTGGGCAGCGGATTATGATTTTGATGGCAATGGAATTAACGAAGTCAAATTGATTGATGCAAGCTCTTTATCTTCTTTTGATGGTGACTATTTATCGGGTGCAACACTGGATTCGTCTTTTGAATTCAGAGGAATTGGTGATGTGAATGGAGATGGATTTGATGATTTCCTAATTACAAGTCCTTATTCTAGCTGGGACTCAAACTACACAGGAAGTGAATACGGAATCACTCAATTGATCTATGGGCAAAGTGATTGGCTTGGTCAGCTGGCAGATAGCAATCTCTCCACTATTGAGATTAAGGGCAATGCAAGTGGTCAGCATATAATTCCAATGGGTGACTTTGACAATGATGGATTGGATGAATTTGCCTTCACGAATGGCTATGGGACCTTTCAAGATCTTATAGTTTGGACCGGTGAAAATAATATTGATCAATCACAACCCGAACCGATCATTAGTTTTAATCAAAGCACAGTACTAGAAAATGCATCGGGTGCAACCATTGGAAACATTTCATTTCTAAATTTAGCAGGCGATGAATCGGTCGATTTCTCAAGCATTCAAATCCAAGGTCCTTATGCAAATGTGTTGACAATCAACGAAGATGGAGAATTAAAACTTAAAGACGGTGCATCTTTTAATTATGAAGCAAATAATGAATTCGAGATTCAATTATCAGGTACCACATCAGACGGGAATACCTTTTCAAAATACCTAACCATTAAAGTCATTGATGTAAATGAGGCACCCACGTTTAATCTATCTAGTGCTTGGGTCAAAGACAATGATACCGGGGCTTCTGTGGGTTCAGTAACGATTGATAACCTTGATCAATTCGATACTTACACATATTCAATAAGTGGAGTTGATGCAGAATATTTTGAAATTGATGATGAAGGTAAACTTAAGTTTAAAGACAATGTGACAACAAACTTTTTCAATCAATCAAACTATCAGCTTACAGTTTCCGTTACTGATGCATCAGGCTTAAATGTTTCAGAAAATGTCCTCATTGAGGTCAACTCAGCGCCAACAGATCTCGGATTAACTAATAACAATATTGATGAAAGCCACCGTGGCATTGAAATAGGCTCAGTTGAAGTCACAGATCCAAATACCAATGACTCATATACCTATGAGTTATCAGGAGACGATGCCAATATGTTTGAGGTTACTTCAGATGGAACACTCAAGCTTAAAGATGGTGTGTATGCAGACTATGAAGTTAAATCAACACTCAATGTAACGATTAAGGTTCTTGATCAAGGTGGGCTTAGTGTTAAAAAAGATTTCACAATTGATGTGAATGATTTGGCCTATGCGACACCATATGCTCCAGATATCACATCTCAGGCCAATATCTCTGAATCGTCAAACTATTTCATCAATGCAATGTTGTTTGGCGTTAGGTTAGATATGGATGGTGATAACTCAACACAAAATACAATTACATACAGCGTAATCACTCCAGATTCAGTTTTTGCAAACACTTACTATGGGAATTATTTTGGTAGGCCCCAAGATGATATTGTAGACCCTTCACAATCACTGATAGATGCAATTGATCGTGCATTTGCATTGATCAGTTCAATGACTGGAATCAATTTTGTAAAAATCATTGAAACTGAAACGCAAGTCGGTGATATAAGAATTGGGCTTACTGATAGCGATGATGGTTGGGCTGGTATTTCTCTAGTCGACTATAGCGGTCGTGGAGATGCTACCAACGACTCAAGCGATTCAGATGTCTGGATTCTTAATTATTCAGGAAACACAGATGGAAACTGGGCAGATGGGACTGACGGGTTTCAAACAATTCTCCATGAAATTGGTCATTCCTTGGGTTTAAAACATCCTCACAATGCCTTTTTCCCAAATTTATCAGGCTTCAGTTCGCCTTACATGCCGTCATATTTTGACTCTAAATATTACACAATGATGGCTTATCGAGATTATGTGGGAGATAACTTATCACCCATAATTCAAGGCGAAAATGGGAATCCATTCTATGTTTGTGGCGTTTGCGGGCAAGTGCACGGAGAAGGATCACTATTGCCAGGGGTCGTCTCTTATTCGCCTAATCCAGGTGGTGAAGATGGAAAAGGATTCAATGGTTCCAATCTGATTTCAATTTCAAGTCTTGATTCTGATTCTGAAGAAGGTCTAGACCAATATATACAAGGGTTATACACAAAAGATGGTGATCAGATATACCCATATACACCGATGTTCTGGGATATCGCAGCCCTTCGCTATCTTTACTCTTATAACCAAAATACAGATACTTGGTTTAGGCCTGACACAAATTCTGGTGACAATATATATTTTATTGATGGGCCGGTAAATTTCACTATTTTTGATACCGGAGGTATCGATACCATTGATTTCTCATCATTGGACTTGGATTCTGTAATCAATTTGAATGACGTTCTAAGCTTCTTAGGCACTGATGAAATCAACTATGACGATGGTGAGTTCTCTACTGGTTATGTCATTGGAATCTATTACTTTAATGAAATGGAAAATGTAAAAGCAGGAAGTGGTTCAGATTCCATAACATGTAACGTTGCAATTAATGAAATTACTTGTGGGCCTGGAGATGATAGCGTTTATGGTATTTCGACAGACGATACGGTATATGGTGATGGCGGTGATGATATTTTCTCCATCGATAGCAATGATTTTACTCTGATATCTGGTGGTGGAGGCACAGATAGACTCGATATATCATCTATCTTAGGAACGAACTCCACTTATGATCTTGCTGATATTCAAGGTGAAATAGAGGGTGCGGAAGAAGTCTATTTAGGTCTTAATGAAGCCCAGAATACAATTAAAGTAAATATTGATTCTATCAATAACTTTGATTCTCAAATAACTGAAGACCAAGATAGTGACGGGGATATGGATAGTGCTATCTACATACTCGGAGATAGAGAAGGAAGCGTTCGAGACATAGTCACTGTTTCTGCAGATGAAAATTGGACTTATTTAAGAAGCGATCTTGCCTATGATTATTATCAGAGCGAAGATGGAGAAACCTACTTCATTACCCGAATAGGAATGGGTGTTTATGAACTCTCATCAGATGCAGGTGTATCTATTTCAGGTGACCAAACTCTCAGAGAAAACTTAGTCAATGGTGAGATTGGAACATTATCAGTAACTGGATTGGAGCAAATATCTCCTGATGATGACGTTGTTATATTTACTTTAAGTGGCGAAGATGCAGAAAAATTCGAAATCACTGATGGGAATGTCCTCAGGTTAAAATCAGGAACCAAAGCAAACTTTGAGAACCAATCGAGTTATAACTTAACAATTGTCATTGCAGGCGTGAGTCAAGAACTGGTTATTTCAGTAACAGATATAGAGGAAAATAATTTTTCAGGCGATGCATACGCCGACAACCTCACTGGCACTGATGCGGATGATATCTTTGACTCTGCAGGTGGAGATGACAAGATCAATGGTAAAGGTGGAACCGATACCGTCTTGATCTTTGATGACAGCAGCAACTTTAGCTTCATTACCCTAGCCGGTATAACAAAAATGACTGGCCTAAGCTCAGCAACTAGTGATTATCGTTATGATGAAGTAAGGATGACCAATGTTGAGAATGTGGAGTTCACAGATACCATCATCACATTGGATACGGCCTTGAATGATGCGACTTACTTTTATGGCGATGCATACGCCGACAACCTCACTGGCACTGATGCGGATGATATCTTTGACTCTGCAGGTGGAGATGACGAGATCAATGGTAAAGGTGGAACCGATACCGTCTTGATCTTTGATGAAAGAGATAATTACGAAATTACTGTCCTAGATGGTGTAGTTAAGATCAAAGGATTATCGTCAGCAACTAGTGATTATCGTTATGACACTATCACCTTAACCAATATTGAAACGATTGTATTTTCTGACCAAACGGTCCAAGTTTCTGATCTAACAAGCAAACCTCTTACTAGCAAGTCTATTGATCAATCATCTAATGATGATAATGATCTTGATACAGAACCAAGTAACTCTGATGACGGCAACGGTACAATCACCCTGCCCGATGATGATGACCAATTTATGAATGGCTTTGATCTACCTATGATTGATTTACCAATTGCCGCTGATAATATTGATGCTGGACTAAGTGATTCTATCGATTCATTGAATGACTTGATCTTGATTGAAGATTCTATGGAGCTTAGTTTTGATGTGTTCTCTGGTGATGATGAATTGATCGTTAGCATGGTTAAACCCATGCATTCACCATCCATACATAATGATACAATGATCCCGTGGGAAAACATCAATGATCAGGTAGTGTGGGAAGATTGGAACTATGAATCGCTGTAGATCCTTCATTTAGTTTCATTAGTTAAAACGCTGATAATAGCACTTTTCTTTTTTTGTATTAGAATGCACTGATGAGTATTTTCTTGGAGATGTTTAGAGGTCTTTTCTTGACTGGGATTTTAAGCCTGGTCTTTTTCATGGTTCCTATAACTATTCACGGACAAGACAGTCCTGAATCTGGATTATTAAAACCAGAAATGTTGATGGACACTTCATCATCAAAAGATTTCTTTAAATCACTACAGATGTCAGTCATTGAACATCCAGTATTTCTTTCCTCTGAAGCAAATCTCCTACAAAGCAAAGAAGTCCTCAATATTGCAAAAGCACCGAGAAAGCCACAAGTCTCGTTATTTGGCTCAACAACAAACCGCTTACAAAGCAGCTACGATGATAGATTCAGTTTCTTTGAAAACTCACCCATTAAAGACCGTACCTCTGCAGGAATTCTGGTTGAGCAACTTTTGTTTGATTTCTTTTCAACCAAATATCAGATCAATGAGGCTCGCAATAATTTGCTGGCAGATGAAGTGGTGCAGGAGCAGAAGGTCAATAGCTTGCTTCTAAAGATGGTCACTTCATGTCTGGATACGGCATCCTACGAAATTCTAAAGGCTCTGGTTCAAGACTCGGTAAGACGACATAAAGAAATTACTGAAAAGATCAGAATCAGAGTAGAAAGCGGAAGAGCACCAACACGAGAACTCTCCAGAGCCAATGCTCGCTTGGCAGAAGCGGAGGCCAAGTTACTTAGAATCGAACTCAATTATGATTCCTCAAAAGCAGAATTCATGCAATTGATGCCAAACATCAAAGCTTGCAGCCAAATGATTGGGATTGATAAATCTGATCTTATGTTGGATCAGAATCAAGCCATTGAGATGGCCATCAATACAAATTTAAACATCAAAGAAATTGACCTAAGAATCAGAGCTGCTGAAGAAAATGTTTTGAAACAGCGATCAAATTTTTGGCCAAGGCTGAATCTAACCTTACAGGGTGATTTGTATAATCCTGAATATTACATGACCAAGAAATTAGAAGAACACGACATCTACCTTGGAATTCAATTTGAATCTGAACTGTATACGGGCGGAAGAAAAAACTCTCAATTAAGGATTGCAAAAGAGCAGTTGAATCAACTCTCATATGATCGTTCAACACTTGCAAAGGACATAACATCAAACATCGAATCATTGCTTTCGCAATTAAAAAATTCGGGGAATAGAATAGATGCGTACGAAAGTGCTTTCGATGCAAATGGTAAAAGTAGAGACAATCTCAATATGCAATTCCAAACTTCAAATGTCTCATTGCTTGAGCTACTCCAAGCAGAAAGAGATTTGTTGGAATCGGCGGAGAATATGGTCTTTAACCAAAGATCAGTGATTTTATCCGGATACACTCAAAAAGCGATTTTGGGCCAACTAAAGAGCTATGTTGAAGCCTCTAGCAACTAATCTCTTCAAATTATTTTTCCAATCGATACACTTTAATAATGTCAAATAACAATAAACATTGGTTCTGGGGTTCGGTACTTAATTTTAAGTCCATTTTTTTTAGAATTGGCCTGGCAGCTACGATGATCAATCTACTCTCGGTTGCAAGTTCAATTTTTATTATGGTGGTTTATGATCGAGTCATACCCAATGCGGCATTCCCCTCGCTCTATGCATTAACAGCTGGGATGATGATCGTTTTAATATTTGACTTTATTCTAAAAAATATGAGGGCCTGGTTCATCGACTTGGCAGCACAACAAATTGATCTAAAAGTCGGTTATGATATTTATTCAAAAATACTAAAAGCACCACTCGATCAGGTCTCAGGATCTGTTGGTGGTCTTGCTAGCACCATTAAGGGATTTGATCATGTCAGAGAATTCTTTACCTCAGCAACACTGGCATTGGTCGTTGATCTGCCATTTGTATTTTTATTTGTCTTTGTCATTTATCTTATTTCTGGACCATTGGCTGTCATCCCATTGCTCGCAATACCTTTTGTGATTGGTATTGGATTCCTGGTGCAACCATTCATTTCAAGGCATGCAGAAAAAGCCATGGAGGTCGGAAAAAACAAGCATGGATTAATGATCGAGAGTCTCACAGGAATTGAGACCATTAAATCGACTGGGTCTTCTAAGCTGTTCCTGGATCGATATCAAGATTCCATTGAGGACGGTTCAGAAGCCGGCAGAATGTCTAAAGTCTTGTCGCAATTGGCAACAAACTCAGCCTCTTCTACTCAGCTGCTATGCCTTATATCCATTGTATTTTATGGAACGATCTTAATTGATGAAGGCGTGGTTTCGATGGGCGCAATGGTTGCAGCAGTTCTGCTTTCCTCAAGAGCAATAGCACCACTGGCGCTCATAGCAAACTTATTTGGGAGACTCAATAGCACAAAAACCGCATATCGTGAATTGGATGCATTGATGAATCAAATCAGCAAGGATGAATCTGAATCATCTGGACTAAAGATCAGTAAACTTGGTGAATTGAATTGCTCAAGGGTTGGATTTACTTACCCCGATAGCACAATCCCAAGCCTCATAGAGTTTAATGCCTCGATAAAACCGGGTGAAAAAATTGCCATTATGGGAAGAAATGGCTCTGGCAAAACAACACTGGTCAAACTCTTATCTGGTTTACTGATGCCCACCCAAGGTGTGATCACGTTTGATAACTTGGCAACCAGTGAAATTCATCCCTCTATCTTTCATTCAAAGATTAGCGTGGTGCTTCAAGAAACAAATCTTTTCGCAGGAAGCATCCGAGAAAATATATTAATGGCAAGGGATGAAATAGATGAATCTCTGATTAAAGAGGCGATGGAATGCAGTGGAGTCAGCAGCTTTATATCTCGGGTACCCGGCGGCCTGGATGCAATCTTGGCAGATCGAGGGCTATCATTATCTGTAGGACAAAGACAAGCCATTTCCATTGCGAGGGCTTTGGTAAATAATCCTGAGGTACTGATTATGGATGAGCCAACTGCCTCACTGGATCTGAATGCAGAACAAACATTTGTAAAAAAACTCAATCCATTCATAAGAGAAAAAACCCTGATTGCAGTGACCCATAGATTACCGCTTCTTGAATTGGTTGATCGAATCATCGTTATTGCTGATGGGAAAGTTGCATTAGATGGACCAAGGGATCAGATCTTGGAGCGATTGAAGGCTAAAAAATCATGAAAGAATACTCAAAAGCAGTCAAAAAAGCAGACATGATCCTTTATACAATTTTGATTTTTTGGGTATCGATATCTATCTGGGCATCCTTTGCTTCATTGGAAGAAGTCACATCTGGGCAAGGCAGAATCATTGCATCGTCTAAAATACAAATCATTCAAAATCTTGAAGGCGGAATTATTGATGAAATATATGTTAAATCTGGCGACATCGTTTCAAAAAATGAGGCTTTACTTCAGCTCGATACGACTCGTTTTGTCTCAGAGCTTTCCGCACTCGGTAAAGAAAAAGCAGCAGCAGAAAAGAATCTAAGCCTACTGAATGAGGAAAAAGAGATCCTCGCCCCATTGGTTGATCAAGGCGTAGAGTCACGAATGGAATTGATAAGACTTCTACAGAGAATTTCAGATGCTGAGGCTCAACTTTTAAAAACAGAAGAAATGGAACCCATACTGGAGGATCGATTAAATCGATCTACAGTTAAAACTCCAATGGATGGAATCGTCAATAGAGTTCTTGTGACAACCACTGGTGGTGTTGTTCAATCCGGAGAACCTTTGGCAGAGATCGTGCCCATTGAAGAGGAATTCTTAATTGAGGTGGAAGTAAGCCCAAAGGACATTGCTTATGTCCTAAAAGGTCAAGAAGCCATTGTGAAACTGACCGCGTTTGATTTTGCAAAATTTGGATCCATGTCAGGAACAGTGATCAATGTGGGTGCTGATTCCATTCAAAAGGAGGATGGAAGCATCTGGTACATTTGTGAAGTAGCGGTCGATAAATCGGCAACAACTTCGCTGGGAAAAACAGTGAAGATACTTCCCGGCATGATTGCTCAGATCGATATCATCAGTGGAGAAAAAACGGTGATGGAATATCTGCTTCAACCCGTCACAAAAATTGCAAACGAAGCATTCAGAGAAAGGTAATTTAAATCAATGATTGTGTTTGTCGTGAAGATCTTTTTCAATGTCTTCATGATCACCGACCATGATGTGACGCTCGCTTTTAGTGATGTATTTCTCAAGAAAAGGTATCAGCAATAACGGCAAAAGACCCCCCAGAACAATGCCCAAAGTTCTGGCTCTCATTGTGGGATCAACCAAAGCTGCCACCAGATCGGCAATGACATGGGCCAAGGAAGCGCCAATGATGCCAGAGAGATATCCTTTGGATGTCAGCTTGAGCAACCGGTTAATACTCCATC
>Ga0208638_1001317_pt1 | contig 13775 bp, 11 predicted proteins | sample ETNtaG_34_FD_185753 | JGI IMG/M metagenome (GOLD analysis project Ga0208638, IMG submission 185753) | Marine microbial and viral communities from oxygen minimum zone, Eastern Pacific Ocean - ETNP201306SV51 (SPAdes) (version 2) | ecosystem: Environmental > Aquatic > Marine > Oceanic ...
GTCTGAGAAAATGCTAAAGACTTTCAGCGAAAAATGGGATGAAGTAGTTGCAGAAGCAATTGCAGCAGATGAAGGTTTCAAAGTAATTTGGGACGATCTTCAAGCATTCCGTTCAAACTATGCAATCTGGAACGAGTGGGCATATTTACCTCGTCCTGGAACAGAAAGAAAATAAGTTAGGCAAGAAAAAACAAAAATATTTTTTTGTTTAATTTAAGTTAATTGAATATATGTGGCGGAGTTTATACTCTGCCATATGTATTTTGAGGCGAATAAAACTTTGTGCGATAAATAAATTGCAAATAGTTTTAATTATGTCATACTAAAACGAAATAACTGCAGAGGGTGATTTCTTAATGTCTTATGATCGTAGAGCAGCCAAGTTAATCGATGCCAAAGAAATACATATACCGATCGTTTCTTCCCTTAATAAATTTGTAAAGCGTGTTGTTGAAACTATTGCTTGGCTTAATGTAGTAGTAATGCTTCTTATTTTGGTAACGGTTACTTTGCGTTACGGTTTTCATCGTAACCAATTGCTTTTGGAATGGCCGTTAGTGCCCATGGAAGAATTGCAATGGCATTTTTATTCTGTGCCATTCATGTTTGGTTTAGCATATGTAATTGCTACTGATAGTAATATTCGAATTGATCTTCTACGTTTGCATATGTCAAAAAAACTTAAACATATATTTGAAATCCTTGGAATTTTATTACTTTTGATGCCTTGCGTTATAATTCTGCTTGATTTCAGTATTGATTATACATTATATGCCATCAGTCACCATGAATCTTCTCAAAGCACCATGGGGCTACCTCATCGTTGGATTGTTAAATCAGTAATTCCAATGTCAATGGCATTAATATTTATAGCTTCGTTATCTAGATTGATACAAGAGATAATATTATTGTCTTATTATGAAAAAAATGTTTCTGATAAACGCGGCGGCATGTTCGAACCACAATTTATAGAAAATAAGGAAGAAGAATAATGGACCCACAAAATTATCTTGTTATAGGAATGTTTGCAAGTTTCATTGCATTACTTTTTACAGGTTTTCCTGTTGCTTGGGTTCTAGCTGGTGTTGGTATTATTTTTGCCGGCGTTGCTTCGATGAGTGACAGTATCGGCTGGACGATGACAGGGCTTGATTATAATACTCTCGGTCTCTTAGTTGGTCGTATCTTTGGTATTATGGATAACTGGGTACTAATTGCTTTGCCGATGTTTATTTTTATGGGCCTAATGTTAGACAAGTCTGGAATTGCAGAAAGAATGATGCACTCTATGCAAAAATTATTTGGTAATATTAGAGGCGGTCTAGCAGTCACTGTTGCTCTAATTGGAGTTATTCTTGCCGCTTCCACGGGAATAATAGGTGCATCAGTTGTACTATTAGGTCTTATGTCTTTACCAGTTATGCTCAACCAAAAATATGATAAATCTTTGGCATTGGGTACTATAGCTGCATCCGGGTGCCTTGGTATTTTAATTCCACCTTCTATTATGTTGGTTATTATGGGAGATCAATTGGCTATTCCTATACTTGATTTATTTATGGGAGCTGTTTTTCCAGGTTTAATTCTTGGTTTTCTTTATATCGTATACATTTTGGTTTATTGCAAAATTAATCCAGATAAAGCTCCACTCGCTGTGGATCATAAAGAAGCAACTCTAAAAGATGTTATAAATGCATTAATTGATATTATTCCTCCTGCAGCATTAATATTTCTTGTTCTTGGATCAATTTTTTTTGGAATAGCAACTGTTACCGAGGCTTCAGCTTTCGGAGCAATGGGGGCAACCTTAATTGCTATTTTATATAAACATTATAGCTTTGATATTTTAAAAGAAGTGGTGATTAAGACCATGAATACCTCTGCTTATATTTTTGCAATCTTTGTTGGTGCAACTATATTTGCTTTAATCTTACGTGAATGTGGAGGAGATGCACTAATCGAGTCTGGACTTACAGGATTAGGTCTGGGTCCTTATGGAATTATTATCTTTGTTTTGGTTGTAGTTTTTTTTCTTGGCTTTTTTCTTGATTGGATTGAAATCACTCTGATTATATTACCATTATTGGGACCAACAATTACCAATCTTAACTTGCAAATTAATGGTTTTGGCGTTGTTGATTATCCTAATTTAACATGGTTTGCCTTGTTAGTTGCGGTAACTTTACAAACTTCGTTTCTAACTCCTCCAGTTGGTTTTGCATTATTTTATCTTAAGGGAGTTTGTCCTCCTAGTGTAACTCTACTTGATATTTACCGTGGCGTAATTCCTTTCATTGTAATACAATTAATAGCTCTTGTTCTGGTATTTTTATTTCCAGAATTAGTAACTTGGTTGCCATCAAAAGTATTTAAGCCACTTTAAAATAATTCGTATTACAACTTTAAGTTGATATTTGTATAATTCGGCTCATGACTCTAGTTAATTTTTATGCTTTAATATCCTAAGAGTTAATTAACTATAGAGGAGAAATAATGATTAAAGAAAAAAAATCATTGAAGGGAAAAACGCCTTCAAGACGTAAGTTCTTTAAAGCTGCCGCTGCAACGGGTGTTGCTGCAGTTGCTGCATCTTCTTTAGCTGCTCCAGCTGTTGCTGCTGATAGAGTTGAAATAGCAATGGTTACTACTTGGCCAAGAGATTTTCCTGGCTTAGGTACTGGCGCACAAAGATTTGCACAAAGGCTAATTGATATGAGTGATGGACGTTTCCAAGTTCAGTACTTTGCATCAGGAGAAAGAGTTAAAGCATTCGACTCTTTTGATGAAGTTGCATCAGGTAACGCTCAAATGTATCACGCAGCGGACTATTACTGGAAAGGTAAGCATAAAGCTTGGGGATATTATACAGCAGTTCCTTTTGGTCTTACTTATACAGAATTGAACGCTTGGATAAGATTTGCAGGCGGACAAGAACTTTGGGATGAGTTAGGAGACGGATTTGGACTTAAAAACTTTTTATGTGGTAACACAGGAGTTCAAATGGGTGGTTGGTTTAACAAAAAAATTAATTCAGCCAACGACTTGAAAGGTCTTAAAATGCGTATTCCAGGTTTTGGTGGAGAAGTTATGGCAAAACTTGGCGCATCACCAGTTTCACTTCCAGGTGGACAAATTTACGAGAACTTAGTGTCAGGTGCAATTGATGCAACTGAATGGGTTGGTCCATGGAACGATGAAATTATGAAGTTCCAAGAAGCGGCTAAGTACTATTACTATCCAGGTATGCACGAACCCGGTTCTGCATTAGCAGCTGGATGTAATAAATCATGGTTAACAAGTTTGTCTAAAGCAGATCAAACGATGATTGAGGCAGCTGCAGCTATGGAAAATGATGTAATGATGGCTGAGTTTAATGCTAAAAATGGTGCTGCATTGGATCGTCTAATAAATGAACATGGTGTTAAACTTGAGAAATTTAGTGATAAACTTTATGATTCATTTGCTAAAGGTGCCGCAGAAGTGTTTGAAGAAGTTCAAGCAAGTAGTGATTTAGCAGCAAGAACTCATAAAAGCTTTGTAAAAGCTCGTAAAGATATTGGTAGTTGGACAAACTTGTCAGACTCTCCATATATTTCACAGAGAAACAGAGCACTTGGAGTTTAGTACATAAACTTTAAGTAGAAATATTTTAAAAGGGCCCTGAATAGGGCCCTTTTTTTTATTTAGCTATATTATTTATGTTTTAATTATATTACTTTGCCAAAAAACATGACAACAAACAATAAATCTCAGATCATTAGAATTCTTGGTTATTCTATTGCTGCAATAACTTTTGCTTTTTTAATAAACAATGTTCTAACTTGTTGGTTTGATTGGCCAGGAATAAAAAAATTTTATTCCAACTATGAATTGTTTGGCTTTAAAAAACTGAATAAACCACTTGAAGATTCAACGCTTAATTATTGTTATATTCAATTGTTTCTTTATTTTATTTCATTAACTTCAGTAATTTTTTACATTTTTAAAACATCAAAACAAAACCTAAAAAAAGACTCAGAAATATTTGCTTCAATATCAGCTTATATAATACGTTCTGCTTTCTGGGCTGTTTTTATCCTTGGTGTTGTTGATATAATTATTTCATTTCTTGCAGTTGAGAGATTAATAGATGTAATTTTTAATGAAGAAATTAAATTTAAACTAATTAGTGCAGAATTCAGGATTACTTTTATTCATTTTCCATTAATAATTATTTCGTTGGTTGTAGGATATTTTACTAGGACAACCGGATTTATATGGTTAGCTGTTTTGGTCGTATTTGCTGAGTTTTCAATTGTTCTTTCAAGATTTATTTTCTTTTACGAACAAGCTTTTATGGGAGATCTGGTTCGTTTTTGGTATGCAGCACTTTTCCTTTTTGCAAGCTCTTATGCCTTAATTCATGAAGGACATGTAAGAGTTGACGTACTTTACACAGGTTTTACTGAAAGTAAAAAAGCATGGATTAATACTATAGGCTCATTCTTTTTAGGAATTCCACTTTGTTTATGTATAATTTTTTTAGGCATGAGTAGCAAAGCAAGCATCATTAATAGTCCTTTACTTGCTTTTGAAGTAACTCAACAAGGATCTAGTGGCTTATATCTAAAGTATTTAATGGCTGCTTATTTGGCTATTTTTGCAGTAAGCATGTTAACTCAATTTACAAGCTATTTTATGAGCAATAGTTCTAAAATTTTAGAAAACTCAATTAAACAATAATTTATGGAAACAGTTTTTCTAGTAATTTTAATTATAACAATGATAGCGGCTTTAGCTTCAGGCTTTCCCGTTGCTTTTGCATTACCAGGTTCGGCAATAGTTTCTATTTGTCTTGCTGCAATTTTTGGCTATGTATTTGAAGGTGATGTAAGTGCATTCTTTGCGCAAGATGGACCTATTGAATGGTTAACAGCAGGTATCACAAATTTTAGAAGCGTTTATTGGGATGTAGAAAGCGACACCCTTATTGCGATTCCATTATTTATTTTTATGGGGATTATGCTTCAAAGATCAAAGATTGCAGAAGATCTACTAGTTACGATGGGGCAACTTTTTGGTCCCATACCAGGAGGACTAGGTATATCAGTTATTTTTGTTGGAGCTTTGCTAGCAGCAACAACAGGAATTGTTGGAGCAACAGTAATTGCTATGGGATTAATTTCTCTACCAGCAATGCTTAACAACAAATATGATAAGTCTTTAGCGAGTGGAATTGTTTGTTCATCAGGAACTTTGGGTCAAATTATTCCTCCATCAATTGTACTAATTATTTTAGCTGACCAACTTGGAAGCGCAACAGATGTAGCCAACACAATTAGGCAAGCGGATTATAAACAATTAACTGGTGAATTTAGTATGCCAGGAGAATTTACAGTTTCGTCTACTAGTGCTGGAGATATGTTTCTTGGTGCTCTTTTGCCAGGTTTGGTTCTCGTGGGCTTATACATGTTGTATGTATTTATATATGCAAGGTTAAAACCTGGCTCAGCTCCACCCGTTCCTTACAAGGGAGAATTTAATTTTAAATTTTGGTTGAGAGTTCTGTCAATAATCATTCCTCCTTTAGCTTTAATTTTTGCAGTACTAGGTTCAATTTTAATGGGAATAGCAACAGTTAATCAAGCTGGATCAATAGGCGCTATTGGAGCAACATTAATGGCAGGTTATCGCCTTCATAAAGGTAAAAAATATGCTTACTATCCCTTAATTCTTGCCTCTATTTCTTTATTATTTATTTTTATATTAGGCAATTCTTTCTACCTAAATGTTAAGAATATAGAAAATACAACAAATTTAATAGCAATACTTGTTACAGCTTTTTTTGTTTTTTGTTTTTTAGTTGCAATCGGATGGAGTTTTTGGAGAGCTTTTAAAATTGAAAATATTTTAAAAAATGTTGTTACGGATACATGCGTAACAACTTCCATGGTATTTATTATTCTTCTTGGAGCAGCCATGTTGACATCTGCTTTTAGAGCATTTGGAGGAGAAGAATTAGTAAGAGATTTCTTACAAGATTTGCCAGGAGGTTTTTGGACTCAATTTGTTGTGGTAATGGTAGTAATTTTTTTACTGGGATTTTTTCTTGATTTTATAGAAATCGCAGTTGTTGTTGTTCCAATTATTGCTCCAATTTTATTAGCCGAAACTTCAGCAAACGTCACAGCTGTTTGGTTAGGAGTAATGATAGGCGTGAACTTACAAACTTCGTTTCTAACTCCTCCATTTGGTTTTGCATTATTTTACCTTAGAGGAGTAGCCCCAAAACATGTTGCTACATTAGATATTTGGAAAGGTGCAGTTGCATTTATAGCTTTACAATTAATAGGTCTCGGTATAGTTGGTTTTTATCCAACTTTAGTAAATTATTTACCAAATAGAGTTTATTTAACTTCAAATGTAGCACCACCTCCAATGAATCCAAGACTACAATATTGTTTGCAAAAATATAAATTTGCTACTTATAATGATAATGAAGAGTTAATCAAATCCAGTATTGCCAATTTTCAATCAATCAATTTAGATAATCTTCCGGATGACAAAATTGATATTTTTGAATCACATTTTAATAATGCATCATCGACTTTTGACTTAGTAAAAAAAGTTCAGAATACTGAAAGTGAATATAATTTATTTATTAAAGATTATAAAGACACACATTTTAAAGTAAGAAAGAAAAAAAAGAAAATTCTTAAAATTGAAAAAAAGATAAAAAAATTAGAAGCAGAAATAAGAAATTTAAATAAAGACAAAGTATCTGAAAAAAACAAAATGCAGCTCGAGATAGAAGATTTAAAATTAGAGATTGAAGAATTAATTAAAGCAATTCCATCAGATTGGACCAAAAGAAATAAAGAGTTCCAAAAAGTCCATAAAGCAAAAAATATTGCAACAAAAAGATATAGAAAAAATGTTGATAATGCTTACGAAGAACTAACTCAAATTAAAACATTCATTCAAGATGGCAAGGAACTTGAGAAACTTTCAACTGATTTTAATAAACTTAAAAACAATATTAATAATGAAGACTTTGATAACGCTGCTGGAAATATAGAAGATTTGTTTGAAAAACTAGGGGAAATTTCAGGGACAGAAGAACTTGAAAACAAATTAGATGATATTGTTGTAGCTATTGATAGTGAAGAAATTGATAAAGATAAGATTATTAATATTAGCAATCAAACAATAAAGTTATTTAACAAAGAAGTTAGTTGGAGAAATAAAGCTAGCAAATCTTTAACCAATAAATTGGATAAATATGATTCAATAATTAGTCAGTCAATTGGATTAAGACTCCAAGAAAGACTAACAATAGAACAAGCAAAATTTGTATCTAGATGCAAATCAGTTCACAGAGATATATCATTAAATTTTTAGTCTATATAAATGGATAAAAATATTCTATCGATCAAAAAAGCGGTCTTGGTATTTTTTGTATTTGCTTGTGGATATTTTATATCCTGTCTTTTAAGAGCGATTACCGCAACTTTATCACCATTATTAACTGCAGAATTTAATTTATTGGCCGGTGATCTAGGACTTTTAGCTGGAGGATATTTTTTAGGATTTGCATCTATGCAAATACCTCTTGGATATTTACTTGATAAACATGGCCCAAAAAATATTGTTTCATCATTTTTATTGATTGCAATTGTTGGTACAGCATCCTTTGCTCTAGCACAAAGTTTTGCTGGTTTACTAATATCAAGAATTTTAATTGGCGTTGGTGTTAGTGCATGTTTAATGGGCCCTTTAACCGGATATAGAATTTGGTTTGCTGATGAATACCAACAAAGAGGAAATTCATGGATGTTAATGATAGCTTCTACCGGGTTTGTTTTTTCTACACTACCTGTTCAAATATTATTACCAATTTTTGGATGGAGATGGATTTTTGGTGGAATAACTATTTTAATATTTATTGTTATAATTTTAATATTACTTTTTATTCCTCCATGGAAAAGTAAAGTAGATAATAAAGATGAAAAGAATATTGGATCGTTATCAGATGTTTGGAAAAATAAATTTTTTAGAAGCACAATTCCTTTGGGCTTGTTTAATTATGGAGGAATGATTGCAATTCAAACTTTGTGGGCTGGCCCGTGGATGGTAAGGGTTGCTGGCTACAATCCTTTGGAGAGTGCGACAGGACTTTTTTGGATAAATACAACAATGTTAATCGCTTTTTTTGTTTGGGGTTACATTTTACCTAAAATTACCAAACTTGGTCTAGAGACAATAAAATTAATGAAGTTTGGATTGCCAATTAGTTATTTATCTTTACTTGTCATTATTATTTCTGGCGAGAATGCAGGAGCTATACATTTTACTATTTATATACTTACTTCAATTGTGCTAACTCTTACTCAGCCCGCTGTAGCCCTATCTTTTCCAACTAGTCTAGCCGGAAAATCATTAACATCATTTAACTTACTTATTTTTTTAGGTACTTTTATAATGCAGTGGGGAATTGGTTTGATCATTGATTTATCGCAATATCTTGGAAAAGGAGAAATTCAAAGTTTTCAAATATCATTTTCTTTTTATTTGTTAATTTGTATTTTAAGTTATTTATTCTTTGTTTTTAATAATAGAAATGCATAAATTTACTTTGTTTCCATACTCAATATATTTAGTACAAAGAATAGTAAATAATGAAAAAAAAAACTAAAATGATATTTTTAAAAATATTATTTTATATTTTTGTAATCTATTTTTCAGTTTCATTAATCATATATTTTTATCAGCGAAACCTGATGTATCATCCTGGAGCAAATAACTATTTAAACGAAGGTCCACTAAATCATAAAATTGATAAAATATATATTAATTCTGATAAAAATTTGATTGGTTGGCATCACAAAAAAAATAAAAATTTTAAAACACTATTATTTTTTCATGGTAATGCCGGGAAATTAGATAATCGAATTTATAAACTCAATGAGTTTGCCAATTTAAATTTGAATTATTTGATTTTTGCTTATAGAGGTTTTAGCGGCAACGAAGGAAAACCAAGCGAGCAAGGCATTTATAAGGATGCAAAAGCTGCCAAAGAGTGGCTAAATTCAAACAATGTAAACGATCAAAGCATAATTTTATATGGAGAATCTCTTGGTACAGCAGTTGCTATAGAACTGGCAAAAGAAAATAAATTTGCAGGTGTGATCTTAGAATCGCCATTTACATCGATGGAAATTTTGGCTCAGAAATTTTACCCATATTTACCCGTCAAAATGATTTTGAAAGATAAATACAAATCAATTGATAAAATCAACAAGATTGTTTCTCCAATTTTGGTAATACATGGAAAAAAAGATAAAATTGTTCCTTTCTACATGGGTGAAGAAATATATAAAAGATTTATAGGAACAAAATTTAAATATTTTAGTGATTATGACGATCATATGATTGATTTTAATAATGACTTAATAAATTCTATTAAATCATTTATTAGCAGTTTAAATTAGGACACAATTTAAACAAATACCCATCATCTTTGTTTAATATTTTTTAATCATGAAAAAATTATTATTCTTTATTTTGTTTTCATTTTATTCAACAATATCTTTTGCAGAATTAAATGAAATTAATTATGATAAATATTTTTATATTGGAAAGATGAAATCTTATCATGATGAGTTTACTTTATATTTTAAAACAAGAGAAAAAGCTATTTTGGCCAAAGGTCAGAATTCAAACTATATTACTGATTACCCTCAAGATTTGTATATTTATGATCATTCTACAAAAAAAGATTACCCTTTGATTTCTTATGATTGGTTTCCTAAAAAAGCAAAAATAATTTCGAAAAATTATAACTATCCAGTTTTTCCAGAAGATTTTGCATATTATTTGTTAAACGATAACAATACTTTAATTTTGGTAAGTGCGGTTAAGGATTATAATCAAAATTTGAAATATGATATTAAGAATAAGGAGCTTACAATCTATAAAAATCGAGGAAAATTAAATTTTATTATCTCAACTTATGCAAAAAGTTGTGGTTATAAATCTCTCAATAATAATTTTGAATGTAAGCTTTATAAACCACTGATTTCAATAAATTTACTTAATTCAATTGAGTAAATGCACTTGCAAACTGTTCGGCATTAAAGACTTGTAGATCATCTTCTTTTTCGCCTAACCCCAAACCTACAATTGGCATTTTGTACTTTTTAGAAATTGCAATTAGAATACCTCCTTTTGCCGTTCCGTCCAATTTTGTCATGATTAAACCTGTAATAGGAATAATTTTATTAAATTCCTCTAATTGATTAATAATATTTTGTCCTGATGTTGCATCTAAAACTAAAATCACTTCGTGTGGTGCACTTTCATCATTTTTTTTAATTACATTTCCTATTTTTTTAAATTCATCCATTAAATTTTTTTTATTTTGTAATCTTCCAGCCGTATCTATAATAACTTGATCAATATTATTTTTTTTTGCGTACTCTAATGCTTTATAAGCAACCGAAGCAGGATCTGAGCCTGGATTAGATTTAACTATTGTAGCATTGACTTTTTCAGCCCATTTTTCTAGTTGATCAATAGCTGCAGCTCTAAATGTATCACAAGCTGAAAATAATACTTTATTTTGATTTTCTTTAAATATTTTTCCAATTTTGCCAATTGTTGTTGTCTTTCCTACCCCATTAACTCCAGATACTAAAATAACATTTAACTTTTCCTTTTTTTCAAAAAAACTTTTTTTTTCTAAAGGTTTCATTAGCTCTATTATGTATTCTTTTAAAATGTTATTTACTTCGGTGATTGGATCTTTTTTAGGATCAATTTTTTTTTGTGCAATTATGTCTATTATTTCTGAGGAGGCATCAACACCTACATCGGAACTTATTAAAAATTCCTCAATTTTATCTAATGTAATGTCATCTATTTCTTTTTTAATTATTATTTCTCTTAATCCAGAAGCAATATTGTTTGCACTTTTTTTAAAACCTAGCTTAAATTTTTCAAGAATACCCATTAAATATTAATATTAATTTCCTCAACTTGTGAGACTGGACCTTTCATATTTATATTATTTTTTTCATCGATACTAATTAATAGTTTACCCGTACTAAATTCAATTTCAGTTTTTGAATTAGAAAGACTTTCTAGGTTTGCAGCAACTGCGGTTGCACACGCAGCTGTCCCACACGCCTTAGTTAAACCTGCGCCCCTTTCCCAAACTTTAATTTTTATTAATTTACTAGTAATTTTTTTTGCTAGAGTAACATTGCATCTTTCTGGAAATAATTCGTGATTTTCAATTTCAGGACCAATTTTTTCTAGGTTAAAATTATCTATATTTTCCACAAAAAAGATTACATGAGGGTTTCCAACATTAATAGCTATTCCACCAACAAATTCTTTGTTGTCGTTATCAATCAATTTTAATTTTAAATTTTTTGTATCTGAATCTTTACTTAATGGTATTTCATTCCAATTCATTTTAGGTAAACCAATTGTTGTTTCTACTTGATTGTTTTCAAGAATTATAGATTTCAAAATTTTTGAGGCGACAGATAAGTTAATTTCGTTTTTATTATTTTCTTTAGATAATAAATAAGCAACACATCTTGTACCATTTCCACATGCATCTGATTTGCCTCCATCTGAGTTATAAAACTCTAACTCAGCATCAGAATTGTTATCTTTTTTAATAAATATTAATTGATCACATCCAATAAATTCACGATCACAAATTTTAACTATTTGATCATTAGATAAATTTATAACTGTTGTTCTTTGGTCAATGATTACAAAATCATTACCTAAACCATCCATTTTAAAAGCTTTAAATTCCATATAAATAAATACTTAACTTATTTATTGACTTTTTGAACCTCTATTATAGTTTATCGCCGTTTCCGCAAAATACAGCAATTTGCGGTGTCTTTGTTTACAAAGAGATCGACACCAGTCAGCGAGGGTTCGCCCACTGGTGCGATAATTGCTGTGTGAAATTATGTTTGAAAATTTAACAAATAAATTTGAAGAAATATTTTCTTCACTAAAAAAAGCACCCTCTCTAGATGAGAGACAAGTTGATGAGGGTTTAAAAAGCATAAGACTAGCTCTTCTTGAAGCCGATGTTTCTCTTGATGTTGTTAAAGAATTTATCAATAGACTAAAACCAAAAGCACTAGGTCAGGAAATAGTTCGATCAACGTCGCCAGGACAAATGGTGGTAAAAATAGTCTATGATGAACTTGTTTCATTTTTAGGCGACAAAAATTCAGAAGTACAGCTAAATGCGGTTCCTCCAGTACCAATTATGTTAGTTGGACTTCAAGGATCAGGTAAAACAACTACTACGGCAAAATTAGCAAGATTTTTAGAAAAAAATAATAAAAAGAAAGTAATGATGGCCAGTCTTGATATCTACAGACCTGCCGCTCAAGAGCAATTAAGATTATTAGGTGAACAGAACAATATTCCAACATTGCCTGTAATTGAAGGACAACTTCCAGCAGATATCTGCAGAAGAGCAATTAGTGCTGCTAACTTAAATGGTTCAGAAGTTATTTTACTTGATACAGCAGGACGTACTCAAATTGATTTTCAAATGATGAATGAGATCAAACAAATTGAAGATATAGTTAATCCATCTGAAACAATATTGGTTGCAGATTCTTTAACAGGTCAAGTTGCTGCTAATGTTGCAAAAGAATTTAAAAATACTGTTAATTTGACCGGTATAGTTCTTACAAGATCAGATGGTGATGCTAGAGGTGGAGCGGCATTAAGCATGAAATATGTTGCCGACGTTCCAATTAAATTTCTAGGTGTTGGAGAAAAAATAGAAAATTTTGAGGTTTTTTACCCCGATAGAATAGCAAACAGATTATTGGGAATGGGAGATATAGTTTCTTTAGTCGAAAAAGCCGCTGAAGATTTAGATCAAGAAAATTTAGAAAAAACTGAAGAAAAAATTAAAAAAGGACAATTTTCATTAGAGGATTATCTGTCACAACTTAGACAGATGAAAAAAATGGGAGGAATCGAAGGAATTATGTCTTTTCTTCCCGGTGTTTCCAAAGTTAAATCTCAAATGGATCAAACTGGCGTTGATGAAAAAATAATTACTCAAAATGAAGCGATAATATTATCTATGACAAAAAAAGAAAGAGAAAATCCAAAAATAATAGATGGATCTAGAAAAAAAAGAATTGCTAATGGCTCTGGAACCGACATAGCCAATATCAATAAATTGTTAAAACAATTTAAAATGATGTCTGAAATGATGAAGAAGATGTCTAAAGGAAATATTAAAGGAATGGCGGATAAAGGAATTCCACCAGAACTTTTTAATCAACTTAAATAATATAAAGGAGAAAGAATGTTAAAAATGAGGTTATCAATGGGTGGCACAAAAAAAAGACCCGTTTATAAAATAGTAGTTGCTGACAGCAGATTCCCAAGAGATGGAAGATTTATTGAAAAATTAGGATTTTTTAATCCATTACTTTCTAAGGAAAAAAAGGAAAGAATGGCGTTAGACACAGAAAGAGTAAAATATTGGTTAGATCAAGGAGCTCAACCCACAATAAGGGTTGCAAGAATCCTTGGTGAAAATGAAATCATACCAATGCCAGCAAAAGGAAATAATCCGCAAAAAGCAATTCCTAAAAAAGATAGAAAAAAAACTGATGACGCAGGAAAAGCAAAAGCAGATGCACCTAAAGATGAAGTAAAAAAAGAAGCTCCTAAAGAAGAAGCAAAAGCAGATGCACCTAAAGATGAAGTAAAAAAAGAAGCTCCTAAAG
>Ga0208638_1001319_pt1 | contig 13746 bp, 24 predicted proteins | sample ETNtaG_34_FD_185753 | JGI IMG/M metagenome (GOLD analysis project Ga0208638, IMG submission 185753) | Marine microbial and viral communities from oxygen minimum zone, Eastern Pacific Ocean - ETNP201306SV51 (SPAdes) (version 2) | ecosystem: Environmental > Aquatic > Marine > Oceanic ...
GTATCTTCACGAATTGCATCTTCAACATCTTTAGAATTAACCAAACCATACTTATCAACTGGTACTCTCGTTACACTATAACCTCGTTCCTTCTCCAAGTAATTTAATGTTTCAATTACTGCTTCGTGTTCTATCGTGGAAGTAATAATGTGGGCGGGTCCATAAAGTGGTTCTAACTTTTCCACTAAACCTTTAATAGCCAAATTTACTGATTCAGTTCCACTACCAGTAAAGATGATTTCATCTGTCCGTTTAGCATTGATAATTTCTCTAACGAGTTCTCTTGAACTATCTATAACTCTTTTAGAACGCAATCCTATTGTATGGAAACTACCAGGGTTTCCATATTCATCTTGGAAGTATTTATTCATTACACCCAAGACTTCATCTCTAACATAAGTTGTTGCTGCGTGGTCTAAATATATTTCTTTCATGATAATAAATATCTATTTAATTTTTTTCAGGCAACCCATCACTATCATCAAATACTTTGAAAGTTAATATCCATTTCATATCTTCATCTTCATCCCATTCTTCATAGTCTGATAATATACAAGTATCAGTATTCATTCTATCTAATACTGGTTGAACTTGATCTTCTTCCTTACATACAATATAAATGTAATCACCATTGGTTCTTACCATTACTTCATTATCGGGACCATTATACACTATATTCTCTTTCATCATTTTTTCACCTTCCATATTTTCTTACCATACTTGGAACTCTTTATTGTCTGAACATCTTCTTCTACTTTATTTATTGATTGTCCAAGTTCAACATTTAATTGACTAATGTAATCACTTTGGTCTTTTATTATTATCTCTAAGTCTTCGGTTGTATCAAACAATTCATCTTGATCCTCTGACAATCCAGCAATTTGTGAATTGAATTTAGTTACTGATTCCATGTGTTCTTTGTTTAATTCTAATATTCTATCATTAACACTATTAATCATTGTATCATAATTGGAAAAGAATTCATCTAATGATTCAGCTGAAGTTTGTCCACTCTTAACCATCTTACCAAGAAAAGTAACATCGTCTAATATCTTATTTAGTTCTTTAACATACAAACGAATTGTTTTAGGGTCTGATACCTTTTCAAAGGAATAAACCTTATCTGTTATTATTTGATAATTGGAATCCCATACTTCTAATTGATTCTCAAATTCCAATGTTGCATAATAAACACCACCAATAAAGCAACCAACCCCCAAGATTACTAACGATAATGTTTCTATTATCTTTGACATTTTATTCTCCTATTTCTCATTCCACATACTTGGTTGTTCATCCACTTCTTCACCATACATTGAGTATCTTGGTTTGGGTGGTGGCGGAACATCAGGTACATCTTCTGTCGTAACTGAATATATCTCACCCTTGAACGAACTCAAATGGAACTCTGTTGTTTTACCACCAGTCTTTTGGAATGTATATTCTAAACCATCTGTTAATGTTGGGAATATTCCAGCTGAAGTATCATTAACATCTTGCCATTGGTCCCCTGGTGGAACTCTTTTTAATACTAATTGTTTAACTTCTTTCGTTTCCATAACTACTCCTTTAAAGTTTTTCCTAATATGGATTTAACTAAGTCATATGTAAATAGTGAATACTCTGGATATTTAGAAAAGGCTTTTATTAGGTTTGCCATATATTCACCATTTATGTAATCTGTATCATATTCTTCCATTATAACTGCCTGTTCCATAAATGTTCTAATGGCTATTTTTAAATCTTCTGGTAAATCTTCTCGTGGTTCTAACTCACCGGCCTTATATTTCTTAGTAATCCTTTTGACTTCTTTATCTTTATTCATTTTACTGGTAAGTTTACATTACCTAATTGTATAAGAATAATAATTGCTGATAATACTAAAGATATGATAACCCGTGTGTTTGGTGGTTCATTTAAAATAAACCAAGTTAATAATCCAAATATCATAGTGCCCATCCCAAAACCTATCAATCTAATATTCCAAAAATATCCGAAGTGTTCATAACTTAATCTTGTAGAATAATAAAATAAAAAACTTATTGGTATACCACCAACCAATACCCACCACATATCTTTCATCCATTCCCATTTAAATTGTCCATTCATGTGAAAGAATGCTAGTATATGTCCACCCATAGATAACAAAATAGCTATTAATAATTTATTCATCAATTTTTACCGAATAAGTCTGACAGCGACTCTCCAAGTTCTTTGGCCATTTCATCACCCGTTATATCATTCTCTGATATATCCTGTTGATCTTCAAATGTTCTACCTATATCTTTATTGACCGTTCTATGTTTATTTGGGTGTTCCAAAAAATAACAATTATAACAGAAGAATCTAAGGTTCGATGGTTTCTTATCGTGTATATCTCCATTAATAAAATGAACTATTAGTGGTGATAACATATCAGTTTTTCTTTGTCTTGATTCTCCACAACACGAACACCTTTGTGGTAATACAAATTCCCTAATCAATTTTTTCTGAAATGTTAATTCTACATCCAATGGTTTAAGTCCACTCCAAGTTACTTTCCGTGCACGACTAACACCTGCCGAACTCGGTAGTGGTTTCCACACATCATACTTCTTCGCATATTTCTTAAATGTATTATACGATGTATGAAGTGATTGAGCCGCTTTATGCATACTCTCTGATTCTTCTATCGCTCGAACAATCCTATCTTTCGGTATTGGTCTACCGAGATATGGATTTATTCCTTGTCGTCCTGTTTGTGCCATTTGTTACTCCTTTTTAATTCTTTGAGTGGTGCGCTAGATGTCTTAGTAGGATTCATTCGGGCTCGCTCCGTTACCATACCACTCATATTATAAATATAATCTATTATTAGAAAACACACATTTATTTTGTGTCAATCCCCATCTCCACCCGTAAATCTATGTCTATCAGTATCTATGGTAGTAATATATCTAATTAACCTACCACACACTTTACAACATATCGGGGTGATATCTATTACTGATGAGTAGTGTGTTAAATGATCCTCACAATGTTGTTCTATCCGTTCCCAATCAGATTTTTTATTCTTATTTAGAGTTTCTCTATCTTTATCTTGACCACAACATTTAGTATGAGTACCCTTTGATTTCTTACCAGTTTTCTTTTCTTTAAAATAAGCCCTATCCATTTTGACTATCTCCTGGCCATACTCTATATGAATCTAAATCTTCATGGTGTGTAGATACTTCAAATATCCTACCATTAGATATAGCTTCTAATTGATGTGGTTGTCCTGGTCGTTGTCTTACAACATCACCTTCTACTAATTTCTCTGTATGAATTTCTGCAGTTTCAGTATCTATCCATCTATATAAAAACTCCCCACTCTCTACATACCAAGTTTCATCTTTAACCATATGATAATGCATTGAGAATTTACAATCTTCTTTAAAGATAAGAATCTTACCACAGTATAACTCATTGTTTTCTATAATAAGTTCTTCTCCCCAACCCTTGGGAACACAACATGATTCTGTTACTTTTGGTTTAATCATACAACTCCTAATATATCTGTCGTGGAATAATTTCCAACTCTATCAAAAAATCTAACATCATCTACTATATCATCACCGACCACATCTTTACCTTTCCAATCAGAACCTACTACTAATATATTAGGTTCATACTCTTTAATCAATTCCACCAACCCATTCCGTGAATTAAAATACCAAACATCATCAATGTATTTTATAGACAATAATACTTCTCGTCTATCTTCAAATGTATTAAACGGCCTGTTAGTACCTTTATCTTGTTTAACTTTACTATCACTATCTAAACCAACTATAAGTTGATCACCAAGTGATTTGGCATATTTAAATAACTCTATATGTCCACGATGTAATATATCAAAACAACCATTAGTCCAAACTTTCATAATTGCTTTACCCAATAGATTCTCACCTCCCCATTTAGATTCATCTAAAACTCTATCATCATCCGAAAAAGTGGATAATGATGGAGACATAAAAACAGTTCTACGATATACCTGCCTGCCCTCCTGAGCCTTCCTGTTAGGGAATCCAAGTGGCTCCAACCGTAGAACTGATTAATCTTCTTCATCCTTTATCCATATGTTTCTCTGAAACCTTTCTGACCATTCACTATGACCACAAAAATCTTTTACTTTAAATTGTTGTATCCAAAACTCTAACTCATCTTCTGTTGGAACTTTAATTAAATGAAATACAGTATTTACTTCATCTTGCGATTCCATCCGTTTCCGTAAATACTTAGCTAACTCTTTGTTATCTATCACTATAAGTAGTATTCCTATTTGTCCAACTACTATTCTCAAAGTTATATGGTATCCTCACTAAATAATATGTCTTATTATCTATTGAGAACATCTGACTTCTTTCCATAGGATTGATTTCTTCATATGCCGCCCGTTCCATTAATATCTCAAAAATTTCTTCTCTGTGAGTCTGATGGGTATATTGAGCATTGACTGGTTCTACTATTTCTATTTCTATAAAACAACTATAGTCTTGTGATGGAACTAATCTATATGGAACTATCTCTGGTAGTTCTTGACCCCATACTAAATCAGTCCATCCTAAAAAAACAATCGTTCCAATAATCCAATATACTATTTTTCTAATTTTCATTCTTATTCTCTTATCCATGAAGAAGTAAATGTAGGTCTAACAATCAAAACTATAATTGATTCAGTATAACCTTCGACAGTTGCTTCTATCATTGCAAACCAATTGACAAAATTAGGTAAAATTATAATACTTACTTCACCTCTACAATCTTCATCAGTATATGTAACTAATGATTGGTTATAACCATCTATTGGCCAATTAACTACCCAATGAACCATACTTTCTGCTGGGGCCTGATAACTAATCCGTAATGTATCAGTAGACCAATGACCGATAGGAACTGTATAACGATATATCCCACACGATTCACACTCTACAGGCAAATCAGGTATAACTTGCAATCTACATCTTACTTCTCTATTAAGAGCATAAGGTGTTTCATCTTCAATTGGTTTAGTTGGTGATTCACAGCCGAAAACGAGAAGTGTTCCAATAATCCAATATAATGTTTTTCTAATTTTCATAATTGTCCTCATCATCTGGATACTGATTATCGGGGTCGTTTGGGTTTGGTAATTTTATACCAAGTTTCCATAACATATCCTCAAAATCTATATCGTCTATTTGACCATTTACTTCACCTGTTGGATAGTTGGTACATTGTATAATACTCTTTATCATATAATTTAATACCTTGTCGTATTCTGGATTCATAGTACCAAATCGTTTGCATATCTGTAACATATGGTTCATTAATTCACCATCTACCACATACAACATATCATCTATGAATGGTTTAGCTTTCATATCTATTTCCAATTAATTACTATTACTATTAAACATAATAATAAAAATACCATTGTTGGTGTATATCTATTCATCTTTACTATCCTTTTCTATATTCAGATAAACCGAACCTATACTGAATAGAACCATTACAAGTCCAAACAATACTATTGATATATATTCTAATGTTAGATATGTATGTATCATAATATTATTGCTTCCGCTTCTTTTAGATTAGAAACTCTATGTTTTGCTTTGACCTTTTGATTATATGGTCTATCTAATAATATGAATGTATCTTCATCTTGTCGTCCATCTTTCCAGTATCTATAATTAGTTGGTGAATCGTCTATTAGATAATCTACATCTACCTGCCACTTATCTTTACCTTTAGCGAATACAACCTTATCAAAGTTCAGTTCATGTTTACCTAACCAAGATAATGTATAATGTCTAGCGTGTTCTTTCTGTGATGTAACACAAACCCATTCCTTATTAATATGTTTCATCCAATATTTAAGAGTACGAACATTTTCTTTAAACGCCCGTCCATTACCCATTATCCATTTAGCGTGGTCATGCCAATATATCTGCTGTAAATCTTTCTTGGTACAATTAAAGTTATTCTCCAAATGCCAATCCATTATTAGACCACCTTCCATTGATTCATCATAGTCATCTTTAAGATATTCAGGATGGTATGCTTTAACTGCCCGAATTAACCCATGACAAAAATCTCTCAATACTCCATCTACATCTATTCCTATTCGTTGTTTCATGATGTTTCAAAATCTTTCCAATTAGATTCTTCCATAGTCTGTAAAATTCCCTCTATAACTTCTTGGGCTATCTTATGATTAAACGATATACCTTTCTTGGTCGGTTTCCATTCTCCATTGTCATCATAGTATATTCTACAATCTACAAACTTATGTCCTTCGTATTCACTTTCTTCTATACGAATTATTTCTCTACTGTTCTTTTGTATCTCTATCATTTTATTCCTTTTAGTTAGTGGAGCTGGAGGGAATCGAACCCCCAATACCGCAGTGCAAGTGCGGAGTTATCCCGTTTAACTACAGCCCCATACTTCGTGTCAATCACGACACAAGTTTAAATCTCATATCTCTTTATAACATCTTTCCCTATACTAAATGGTATAGACATAAATGTTCTCTCTTTTAAGTTAAATCCCTTTGACCTTAAATATCCTAACTCTACTTCATTGTTAGAATACTCCATTATTAAATCTTGTGGATATACTAACAATTCATGTCCAGATTTATTCAACTGAACAAAATGTGTTGTGTTAGATTCATTGTATATTCCATCCCAATAATGATTCCGTTTCCTAATCTCTATTCTAAACCTATTCTCTTTCTTCCATTGTTCCCATAGGTTACTAAAAGATAAATGCGATATTTCTATATCATAATCCTTACCTTCTAAATCTACTCCATACTTACTACCGTGTTCTAATACTACATTTTTAAGTTTAAACCACTCTCTAATAAGAATTCTATCTCTCACATCATCATACTTTAGCATTTGTTGTCTGTTCATCTTACTGATACCCTATTGATAAATCTACTGTTCTACCTTCTCCAATAGCATCTATCGTATCCTTGGCTTGTCTTAATCCCATATTCACTTTAAGTTCATCGTGCATATATTGTCTGTAATACTTAATAGCATTTATCTTTTGATTCTGTGATAACAAATCTTTAATGGTATCTTCCACTTCTAACATTTCTAAATCATCCCACTCACCATTCTTAATCTTATTACGAATTCCCCATATTCTATTAGAGTCCTTCATAATCTCTATTATCTTTGTTCTTGTACTATCTTGATCGTGGTTAGAATTACCAGTAACTATGCCTCTCATCCACTCTATATTCACTTGTGTCTGTATTGAGTGTAGACTAAACAAATGATCTTCATTTGGTATGTCGGGTTCTGTCTTATCTATCAGAATTTCTAATGATTCTAATCTTTCTAATATCTTGGCGTTATCCATATATTCCTTTTAGTGAGTGTGGCTGGATTCGAACCAACTTGATGGTTAAAACGGGTTACAGCCGTTCTCCTTGCCAATCGGACTACACACTCAATTAGTTTTTCTCTCACCACCATAGGTTTTAAATAAGATATTCATATCTATCATTTCTTCTTTGGTAAGTATCTCTCTACCTTCATCCATTAAATCTGTAACCTTATATAAATCAGCCTCATACAGTCTACCTTGTCGAGAATCTAAAGCGTAATTCTTACCATTATCGTGTGCCCAATTCTCCATAGTCATTTTCAATATTCTGAGCTTGTTTTGATGTGAATGATTTACTTCTACATCCACTTGTCCAACATTATAGTGTACCTTTTTAACAGTTTCTTTTTTAGACTTACTTGGTTGATAAAATGGTTGCACGGTTGTTATTCCTTGTTTCTTTCTTTGTGCTACAGACATACCTTGTATCCAATTAGATGGTGGTGTTACATTAGAACCAACACCACTGATATTCTCGTATCCTTTATTAATTTTTTCTTGATATTTGTTATCCCACTCACTCATATCATAAACGTAAGATCTACCATCTGAACCGATTTTACCCCAAGAGGCAGTAAAGGACACACCATCTTTATTCTCCATCATATGATAGAATTTATCGTGGTTGTCTATAGTGTTTTCTAAATATGCCTGTTTCATATTAGTTTGATCTTACGAAGAATATATGAGAATGTCAAGTCTTTTTTATTAAAAAAAGGAAGTGACCGTAGGTCGTTTATACGCGTCCCGTCTGTGACGGGCCGTATCATTAAACTTTATTAATCCTCTAATTCAATACTAATAAGATTATCACTTCCTGGCCTCTCATTATCCAAATCCCAATCTAACTCCCATACCCAATCAGGACAATCTTCAAGGTCACCACCAGCTTCTTCCCATTCTAAAAATAACTGTTTTTGTTCATCCGTAATTTCAGCATGAAACAAACATTCATTTTCTTGTATTTCTAACTTTTCTAATGTTGGCATTTATAACTCCTTCTTCTACTGTTAATTAATAATATATAATACTATAACCTCTTTATTATATATATCACTTATTTTCTGAAAACACACATTTATTTTGTGTCAATACCTTCTCCCGATAATATCTCCGCCTTTCCTTCTCGTATAACTACTGTATGTTCAAAATGAGCCGATGGTTTATTATCTTTAGTACATACCGTCCACCCATCATCTTCTACATATACTTCGTGAGAACCCATATTAACCATTGGTTCTATCGCTATAACTAATCCCTCGGTAAGTATAAGACCACTATGCTGTTGGCCAAAATTAGGAACTTGTGGATCCTCATGTAAATCATTTCCTATACCGTGTCCCTGATATTCACGAACAATAGAATACCCGTTGTCCTCTACATATGATTGTATAGTATAACTTATATCACCAAGTTTGTTACCTACTGTAGCCTGTTCTATTCCCTTGTAAAGAGCTTCTTCGGTTACCCTTAATAAATTTTTTGTTTCTTCACCCACTTCTCCTACTTCATATGTATAAGCAGAATCACCATGAAATCCATTCTTGTAAGCTCCACAATCTATCGATACGATATCTCCATCTTCTAATTCTCTATCACTTGGAATACCATGCACTACTTCATCATTTATAGATATACAGATAGAACTCGGAAATCCTTTGTATCCCTTAAACGATGGAACAGCCCCTCGATATAGAATATAATCATCAGCAAGTTTATCTAAGAATTTACCAGTTACTCCAATTCGTATGTTTGATTCAATAACCTTTAATGTATCATATACAATCTGACAACTCTCCCTCATTAAGTTTATACCATATTCTGATTTGTAATGTATCATCTATTTATTACTTTTATCGTCATCGTAAATAACCCACTAACTATTAATATGAGTGGTATCATATAAATTAATGTCCGCATAACCCCTTCACTCATAATGAATATATGAAATGTATTATTATAGTCATTACTACTATCCACATAAGAACCTCATATATGTCGTGCCGTAACGATCTTGTTTTCTTTAACCATTCTCGTATCATTGTATTATATCCTCCATATAATAAATATCTTGATGTCTCATAATGAGATATCAAGCTGCTATGTTATTCAACGTGAAATATAATGACCAAGATGTGACTAAGAAATGTCAACCCTATAAGGTTGATAAACAATATATCAACCCTATGAGGTTGATGTTCCGAGCTGGGAATACAATTACAAAATAATATTTATCTCGTTAGAGATAGAATAAATGTATCAAGAGCTATAGCTTGTATTTTTTGCGCTGGATTTTTGGGAATTTAGATTATTCTATATTCTTTAGCTGGTGATGTATTCCCTTTTAGATGTATTGGATCTGGTTTCCACAAACCTAATTTTCTTGCGTGAGCTTGAAATGAATCAAATCCCATACCAGATATTCTACTAGCAGCGGCCATTGAGTTAGTTTTCTGTATTGGTATCTCTATCTTAGGTTTAAACCATATATAGAATTCTTTAAGTGTTTTATAATCAACTTTCCAAACTCTGTTCAGACCTCGTAGTGTACATTCATCTCTATACTCCTGTGTTACATGAGACCAATCTCTTTTAGCGGTTCTACTACAATCACCACATTTACCTATATTTTCTGGTTTAGTAGTATTGTAAGCTGGATTATGATGACCTAATACTCTCAATAAAGATGACTTACTATTATATTTTTGAACTGTACCACATATGTTACATTTCATTTCATAGGGTCCAAAAAAGTTATTAGGAAATGTATAGTTATGAGCGTTCTCTATTAAAAACCTTTCTTGTTCTATTTTGAAATTAGGTGGTAATTCAAACTTTTCTTGTCGTATTGTAGTTATATATCTTCCTGGAATATCAAAATGTTTACTTATTTCTTTATCTAATTGGATAACAGTATTCCAATCACATAGTGGAATTTTACTCACTAACATATCTTCTATCTGACCACTCTGTACTATATTATCATATCCTACTTTCCTCTCACATTTTATTCCACAATATTTATCATTCTCGTCAGCCTTACTTAATTCAACATAGTATTCTTTATCACAGTAAACACAATCAGTTTGGTGGTAAGTATCTATAAGTCTTTGTTTCTTTGGTGGACCATCCCAGTTAACCCGAGATAATATAATAGGTTTGTTTAATTCATTTACTAAAAATTCTGGCATACCATCATGGTATATCTTATCGTGTTTTTTAGAATTCTTTGAAATAGATATTACTTGTAGGTTGTCTGAATGGGATGTTAGATTAGGTGGTGTCATTCTTTTAAAACCAGCTGAAACAGGAAAGTAATGATGGTCGATAGCAACATTATCTGTTTCTTGGTAATACTTCCATTCATCTGGCTTGTACTTCTTTAAATTATGTCTCATCCAATCATCACATATCCCACGATAAGTTTTATAGTTCTTAACCTTATGTTGAGACCATTCATTCCAAGTGGCTATATTACCATACTTCTCGTTCCATTGTCTTTCCACTATCTCTTGTTGTATGTTACTCTTATTTTTAATATAACACTCCATACTACAATGATACCAGGCAACAGGTTGTTTTTGTTTTCTGTTTAAATCCTTTTTACTAATTTTATACTTAATACCACACCAAGAACAATCAGTAGTAGTCCAGTATTTAAATGATTTCATCTTCCGTACTCGTTTTAAGAATATATCGTGTACCCCACATAACTTTAACCACTTAAGCCGATTCTTTATTTTATTCTTCTTAATTATACTATCGTATTCTTCCCAACTATCTGAATAAACAGCTTTGGTTAATATAGGAGTATATTTTTTTATTAACCTTTGTTCCTTTTTAAAAGCTCGTTCTTCTTTTAATTTTAAAGCGTACTTTGTCCAATGGGGATTCTTAACTCTATAATTAGGCATTATAGGAATACCATCACAAAATTTGATGTGAGTTACACTATAATGAAACCACATAGGTAATTTACATTTAGGACAATCTACTATTAAAGGATCACCGTTATAACTTTCGCTACTGTAGTAGCCTTTCCCTTTCACACTGTATTTCATATTATCATTGACATACTTTGTAATCGGTGCTTTGTTGTTTATAAGTGTATCGGGCGAGAGTTCACCTTGTTGAATTTTAATCAGAACCTTGTCTATTTGATCAAATAAGCTCTGTAGCTTTTCTTCGGTCATAACCATTCTCCAATTTATATGTTTTATTTATTATTTAGTTTTAATCATTAACACCTAATTCTGGTGTCAAATATAAATAGTAAAAAGATCAATAAAACATTGATTTATTTTTTGTTTCATTCCATACCTCTATGTAGTGTGGTATATGTAGTATAAAGGATAGGTCCAGTATAACTACGAACAGTAGTATAAATAACTTCTCTTTTGTACTCTCGTCCAACATTATAGATGTGGGAGTCCATTAGCATTCTACTGGTTTCTATTCTTTACGATGAAGAAAAACCGTTTACCCTTGTAGTCTTTACCACTATCTGCAGATGGGTCGTTTTCTAATACATCAACTAAGTCGTATTTATCATTAATCATAACTTTATACTCATCAACAGTTCCACCAGTTGGATCCATTGGTCTTGGATTAATATCACAATCAGTCCACTCTATAATAGCAATGCCGTTAGGACTTAAACAACTCATCCAACTATCTAAACATTCTTTAGGTTTGTATGAGTGGTCAAATGAATTAGAATAAATGAAGTCGACACTATTTATCCATTCATCTTTTACTTCATGGAAATCCCATTCAATTGTATTAGGGTAATTTTTTGCAGTATCAGATATTTCTGTACCTAATATATCAACAGTGAGGTTATTATCCATGAATCCTGTGATAAAACTCTGTTGTTCTGTACCATTTCTCGTACCATGACATATGCCAAATTTAGGTGAGTCAATCACGCTTAAAATATATGGTACTAACACTTTTTTGATTGCATTACCATCAGCAAATACAGATTTTATCTTTTGTTTGTTTGCCATAACTTGAATCTTTTTATACTCTTCGTAATTTTTATACTTGTGGACTCTCATTTTATATGCCTACCTAATGTTATATATGAATTTCGTTCCTTTTAGAGCAATAACCACAAAGATTACAATCATGGTCCACTCGTTTATACTTGGTTTGTACATCTTCTTCATAACATTAAATATCGTTAAATATAATTTATCTCGTTAGAGATAGAGTAAATGTATCACGGTGCGCAGAAAGTAGGATCCAACCTCGATATATATTTTGATCAGAGCCTCTGACATTATGTCATACCTTTTCATGTTTACGGGTATTAGTGTACCCCCTTTCCGTGCTCTGTCAAATTGTCAGTTTGTGGGCATTTTTATTTTTCTCTTATTTGTAGCGTTAGGCAACAGAAGAATCAGGTCCCGAACTGGTCCTGACTTGTGTGATAGATTAACTTTTGATCAGTCTATATAATAATCAGAATCTTCATATTCATCATATTCCATTACATCATTATTAAATGATCCACTCACGTCCATCTCATCATGTAATAGATAAGACATATAGTCAAAACTATTTACAAATTCAGTTGTGAATTCAGTAGTATCATTTGTTTTCTCGAAATACTTCAGAGCTGACTCTGAATATGGAATATAGTTCCTTGTACCACCACCTGTTATACAGGAGTAGTTAGGTTTTCTATTTTTAGGTCGATTCATATTGTTTCTCTCTCTTTAAGTTTAATTTTTGTGGAGTAGGGAAATAACATGGGATATAAAGGTAACCCAAAAAACCTACTCCACCTTGTAGAACAAAAAATTATTTAGTTAACGGCTTCGATTTCCACTGGTTTATATCAGTTTGTCATCTCATTCATACTTGATCTTACGACAAATAAATGACAAAGTCAAGTCTTTTTTTAATTATTTTTACAGGTTTCGACCAATATTCTATCTCCATGGCCGTGCATATAGACTAATCACCTCATGTTTTACGGTGAATAGACTACTTATTCACCTTATATTATGTTATATTGTGATTGTATTCACAGCTTCGTCACTATATTTCACGGAGTATAACAGGAATTCATAAAATTATTTAGATTATCCGCCTCGATTCCCCGCTGCAGGCTATAGCAACACTTCTCAACATACTGATCTTACGAAGAATATATGACAAAGTCAAGCTATTTCTTGCTTATTTTTAAGTATATTCCCTTGCTGAGTCTCAGTCTCAATAAGAAAATGAATAAAGGGCGAGAAATATTGAAATATGAGTGAGCTATGTCAAGGCGGGTTGGGAATCCAGCCGATAATAGAATATTATTTACCGAAATCATGTGACATT
>Ga0208638_1001321_pt1 | contig 13732 bp, 14 predicted proteins | sample ETNtaG_34_FD_185753 | JGI IMG/M metagenome (GOLD analysis project Ga0208638, IMG submission 185753) | Marine microbial and viral communities from oxygen minimum zone, Eastern Pacific Ocean - ETNP201306SV51 (SPAdes) (version 2) | ecosystem: Environmental > Aquatic > Marine > Oceanic ...
ACCATTAATCAACACTAAAAGTTTCTTAAAAGCTAATAAAAAATTCATAATTACATAAGCCCTTACATCCTAAACACTTCAAACTTTACGCTGACTCAATATAATCTACCCGCTAATATAACCTTTTCATTTTATCTTAAACTAAATAGAGATGAAAACGAAAATATTTCAAGAAATATTTTCGCTCAAGTGGTAAATAATTAGCTAAGCTTGAATCTATATTCTCAGCTTACAGGCTATTAGAAATATTATATTATTATGTTGTAATCCTACAATTCCTGTTGACTTTAATATATATTATCGTATATTTGCGATATAGGATTAATATTATGGCAACAACAAAATCTAGTGAATTTAATATCAAAGAACAAAAAGTTGCAGAGCTTTGTAAGGCATTAGCCCACCCTGCACGAATCGCTATTATCAATTTTCTAATCAAGAAAAATGAGTGTATATGCAGTGACATTGTAAATGAACTCCCCCTGTCACAATCTACGGTATCCCAACACTTAAAAGAACTGAAAAATGCAGGACTAATTAAAGGAGACATAGTTGGTCCAAGAGTTTGCTACTGTATCGATCTAAAAAAATGGAATGAAGCAAAGAAAATCATCAATTTGTTTTTATCACAGGAAGTAACTCAAGCAGATAAACCTTGCTAAACGATTTACGCAGCCACAACATTTTCATCCTTCGTAGTACTACAGAGAACGGGCATGTTGCTTAACTTACGTAGAATTGCCATAAACCCATCTCGCAGGCTAAAGCCTTCGGCTACCCCAATCTCAGTAAATAAAATATCAACCCAAGTTAAAGTAAAATAATGAAAAAAAGGAAATTATCCGTCTTTGAGAGATGGTTGACACTCTGGATCTTGCTTTGCATAGGTTCTGGTATTGGCCTGGGAAAGGTAATGCCCGGTCTTGCCACTAAACTTGATTCTACTTCAGTATATCAAGTATCCATCCCCATTGCCATATGCCTGTTCTTTATGATGTATCCAATTATGGTAAAGATAGATTTTGCAGAAGTATTAAAAGCTGCAAAGACTCCTAAAGCAGTCGGCCTGACTCTCTTTATTAATTGGGTAATAAAACCCTTTACCATGTTCCTTATTGCCTGGTTTTTTCTGGGTTACCTGTTTAAGGATTTCCTGCCCGGGACTGAAATTCTCAAAAACGGCCAGGAAGTTGAATTGTGGAGAAGTTACATCGCAGGGACAATTCTTCTGGGAATTGCACCCTGTACGGCAATGGTATTGATGTGGAGCTACCTGGCAAAAGGGAATGACGGACTTACACTCGTAATGGTTGCCATAAATTCATTAGCGATGCTTGTACTCTATGCACCACTTGGAGGCTTTTTGTTGGGGATAAATGCCATGCCTATACCATGGCAGACTATACTGTTTTCTGTGACGATTTACGTAGCTTTGCCTCTTGTTACCGGATATCTTACACGTAAATTGATAATAAAATCTAAAGGGCGCGAATGGTTTAATGAAAAGTTCTTGCATTGGCTCACGCCAGTCAGCATAATTGCACTTTTAACCACATTGGTACTCTTATTCTCTTTTAAGGGTGAAATTATAACAAGAAATCCACTTACAATATTATGGATTTCAATCCCACTTTTTATCCAGACAATTTTCATTTTTGGTCTCGGCTACTTTGTTTTGTCAAGAGTATTAAGGCTCTCTTATCAAGATGCTGCACCTTCTGCCATGATTGGTGCTTCCAATCACTTTGAGGTAGCAATTGCAACATCAGCAATGCTGTTTGGTTTATCTTCGGGCGCAGCGTTAGCTACGGTCGTTGGAGTCTTGATTGAGGTCCCCCTGATGCTTATGCTCGTATCAATCTGCAAAAAAACGTGCTTTATGTTTAAAGAATGTAATCTGGGACTACCACAATGTGAGACCGTTCAAACAATTCAAAATAAAACTATAAATTTATAAAAGGAGGTGTTGAAATGAGGAATTTTGCTTTAACCATATTATCAATATTTATTTTTCTTTTTTACATCAGCATTTCGTTTACCTTCCAACCCGGCATAGTTCTGGCAAGCAACGCACAGGGTAATCAAGATTCTGACCTTTCAGATTTCAAGAAGCAATTGGAATTAATGGAAGAAACAATAAAGAAACAGCAGGAAATGATTAATGACTTAAAAGAAAAGATAGAATCAAAAGAAACGGTCGCTTATGCCTCCGTATCTAAGATGGAAGGAAATAAAATCGAACAAGTAATAGATGAGTATCTGACAAAAGATAATACCAGAGAAAAGATGGTAAAGGCCGGTTTAAGCCCTAATCTGGAAATAGGTTACAAGAAAGGATTTTATTTTAAAACCCTGGATGGCAAGTTTTCAGCCAAAGTAAGAAACAGATTACAATACAAGTATCAATATATTGACAGAGATATAGGTACAGATGGCTCCCCTGATGAGGATGAGAGTACATTTGACTTTCGTCGTATAAGAACCAAGATATCCGGTAATGCATACGGTAAAAACATCAAATACAAAATAGAGTGGGACTCTTCTGGGACTACCGTTAATCTGCGTGACGCATACGTAAACATAACATCTCTCTCATGGGCTAATATATTGGCAGGACAGACTACTGTATTTACCAGACAGTATCTCTCATCAAGCAGTACCCTACAGATGATAGACAGAGCATCCGTCAGTGATGAATTCAGATTTCAGGGTGATGAACGTAAGCGTGGTGTAGCCATTCACAGCAAGAAAATTCTTGATGGCAAGATAGATTATCTGGTTGGTGTGTACAATCCACAAGTCAGGGCTACCGACAATACAACAAATACTATGTTATATCTGGCAAGGTCGTCATACTACCCATTTGGCCCCTACGTAAGCTATAAGGAATCAGACCTTGAGTATACTGAATCCTTCAAGGCGCATATCGGAGGTGGAATCGGGTTTGAGCAGATTGGAGAAAACGAATCAGATGCTAATAAAGATGAAATAGATCAAACACAGCTTTTAGGTGAATTCGGGTTCAAATACAGGGGAATATCTCTGTTAGCTGAGTATCACAATAGAAAACGAAAAGTATTAGACCCTCTTGAAGCAGCAGACTTAGGTACTGCTGTGAGTGCGAAAGAATCACTTCATGACCAGGGGTTCTTTGTTCAAGGAGGTTACTTTGTAATTCCTAAAAAGCTCGAAATAACCGGAAGATATGAATTAATAGATTTTGGCAGACAAAACCCTGAGTCCGGCACACTTGGATTAGTTGATAATAAACGTTTTTACACAGCAGGCTTAAACTATTTCCTTAAAGATCGGGATCACAAGATCCAACTCAACTACATACACAGGGAGGAAGAGTTGAGTGGAGCATTTTTTGGGGATAATGATGAAAATGTCTTTCTCACTCAATACCAGATTTATTTCTAAATGGGTTTTATAAATATTGAACAGGGTAACAGGTCAAAAAAGATTCTCAGAAATCCTGTTAATCCTCTCAAATATGACAGCTGTATTTTTGGAAGGTACGGTTAAATAATAAGGCTGATTTATATATAGACTTTAAATATATAGTGTAGTATTATTAATTATAGAAGCAGACTTTAGCCATATATTCTGACTGCGTAAATTTGTAAAGTACCGGATACTGCTTAACTGATTCTGATTCAACCGGAGCTTGTAACATTTTATGGAGATTAAGATGTTTAAATCAATATTAGTACCAATTGATGGTTCGGACACAAGCCTTGTGGCTGTTGATTATGCAATCGAGCTGTCAAGGTCATTTGACTCAGAGATAACAGGTATTTCAATAATTGATATAAAGAAACTTGCCGGACCATTCATGAGAGATCTGGGCACCAGCATAGGAGGTATGGTTCCGTATGGTGATTTTCAGCAGAATGTAAGGAAGTTTCTGGAAGATACGTGCAGGGCTGCCCTGGATGAATTAGAGGGAAAATGTGACTCTGCGAGTATACCTTGTACACGCACAATAAAAGAGGGCGTTGTAAGCAAGGAAATTTTCGAATCGGCCACTAGATGCGATATGATATCAATGGGCATGGCAGGCGAACATGCATTCTGGCGTGATGCTTTCCTGGGTTCAAACCTGGAATCCGTCGTCAGACAGACACACAAGCCCGTATTGGTAACCCCTGAAAAATATAGGAAGATTACAAAAATACTGGTTGCATATGATGCCAGTTCTTTTTCGACCAAAGCTTTAATTGCAGGTGCGGATATTGCGCAACAAATGAACCTTCCCCTGACAGTTGTTACAGTATCTGATGATAAAAAGTCAGGTGAAGATACTCTTTCTCAAGCAGCTGAAAACCTGAAAGATTACAACATTACGTATGACAAGGTTCTTAAAGATGGTGAAGCAGTGAGTGAGATTTTGGATTTCTGCAAGGAAGGCTCGTATGATTTATTGGTAATTGGCGCCTACGGCCATTCCAAGATAAGAGAATTAATCCTTGGAAATACAACCGTACAGCTTATGAGAAAAGTAACCTGCCCGGTATTACTATGCAGATAAACCTCTTTTTATCAATGTTACTTTACACAGCAATCACCAAAGCAAGGCTGACTTTTGTACAATATGGTTAGTGCTGATTTGGAGGAGCACAATGATAGACATTAAGAACATACTTTGCCCTGTTGACCATTCAGATTGCTCAAAAGAGGCACTGAAATACGCTGTATCATTTGCAATAAAAGATAACTCAAAATTGTATCTACTGCACGTAATTGACATACGCGCTTTTGATGAGAGTATCAATGCAATGACACCGCAAATACCTGACGATGAAACACTGGCTCAACTAAAAACAAAACTCCTTGATTGTATACCGGAAGAAATGAGAGATGACATGAATGTAGAAGCTCTTGTAGTTCAGGGTATACCTTTTGTAGAGATCATAAGTACCGCAAAAAGGAACGATGTTGACATGATAGTATTAGGTTCACACGGAAGAACAGGTATCTCACACATGATGATGGGTAGTGTATCTGAAAAGGTTGTAAGAAAGGCCCCATGCCCCGTATTAACAGTAAGAAAATCCGATCATAAATTTACAACGCTTTAACAGTGGCAAGAGAAGCACACGCTCCGTCCTGACCGCTAAGAGTAAGTTTATGTGATCCCCCGGGAGTTCAATATTCAATTATAATAGATTCTAAAGTTCATCTGTTACATCATTACTTTCTACACTTACATTCAGGCAAATCCTTCTCTTACTCGCTGCTGAAATCGGTTGTTTTCCCTTGCATGTCACGCCATCTGCTGTTATCTTTCTTTAGTGGAAATATTATATTCTAAATCTGTTTTGTGATGCTAACATTCCAAATTCACAACCGCAAGGAACCAAATCTACTTATACTTAGATAGGAGACAATAATGAAAAAACAGCGGCCAATAGTAGTTGATTTTGATGGTGTTATTTGTGAACACCGTTTCCCGGATGTCGGAGAACCCTCTGAAGGAGTTCAGGAAGCATTAAATACACTAAGAAAGCAGGCTACCGCATTGTTATCCATTCCTGTAGAACATCATTTAAGTTTAAAAATTTGCTCGGAGGTGATCAGTTCGAAAGGATAAAGGATTATATGAAACACTATAAATTGCCGTTTGATAAAATCTGGGAACCAGACAAGCCTATAGGGTCGCTCATATTGATGAGAAAGGCATAAACTTCAGAAATAATTGGAGTGAAACAACTGACAAATTACTTTCAAGATCCAATAAGAATAAACGAGTATTTTCATAGGTATTAAATTATGATTTCAGTGCAATACATAAGCAAGCAATATACTGATCAGGTTGTCTTTGATAAGATATCTTTCAACCTCAGCCCACGTGAGCGAATTGGCCTGGTAGGCCGGAATGGCCACGGTAAGACTACTTTATTTCGCTTGCTCATAGGACAGGAAGAATGCGATGAGGGTATAATTGCAGTCCCAAATAATTACCGTATAGGATATTTGAACCAACACATTAATTTCTCCAGGCCGACTGTGCTGGAGGAAGGTTGTTGTGGTCTTCCTGATAACCAGAAGGCGGATGACTGGAAGGTGAAAAGAGTCCTTTCGGGTTTGGGTTTTTCCGAGGACGATTTCAACCGCGATCCCGCAGAATTCTCAGGAGGCTTCCAAATCAGGCTGAACCTTACGAAGGTTCTGGTTTCTGACCCGAACTTGCTTCTGCTTGATGAACCGACAAATTTCCTGGACATTGTTTCTATACGCTGGTTGACTAATTTCCTGAATAACTGGAAAAATGAAATTATCATCATAAGTCATGACAGAGGATTTATGGACAGCGTCGCCACGCACATCATGGGTATTCATCGTTATAAAATCAAAAAAATTGCAGGAACCACACAGGATTATTATGACCAGGTTTCAATGGAAGATGAAGTACATGAGAAGCAGCGCCTCAACGATGAAAAGAAGCGCAAGCAGGCGGAACAATTCATAAACAGTTTCAGGGCCAAGGCACGGCATGCCAGTCTGGTACAGTCACGTATAAAGTCCCTTGAAAAACAGGAAGTACTGAAGAAACTCGAGAAAATAACCACACTCTCATTCTCATTCAATGCTGCTCCATTCCCTGCCAAATGTATTCAGGAAGCACAGGATATAACTTTCTCTTATAACGGCATGCATTCACCACTGATAAACCACCTTAGCTTTAGCGTAGAGAGTAATGACAAGATATGCATTATAGGCAAGAATGGAAAAGGCAAGACAACCCTGCTGAAGCTGTTGGCCGGGATCATGTCTCCAGGGGAAGGAAAGGTCAGAAATCACCCACAAACGAAAATCGGATATTATGAGCAGGCCAATACTGCAAACCTTAACAATGTTCTCTCGGTTGAAGAAGAAATATCCTCCGGTGTCTCAAGCATAGACAGGAAAAGAGTTCGTGACATCTGTGGCGCAATGATGTTCTCCGGAGACAGCGCTCTTAAGAAAATAGGGGTATTATCAGGTGGTGAAAAATGCAGAACACTGTTGGGAAAGTTACTCGTAACACCAGCCAATCTTCTTTTGCTTGACGAACCAACTCACCACCTTGATATGCAATCATGTGAAGCCATGATGGATGCTATTGACAACTTTGACGGTGCAGTGCTAATGGTTACACATAACGAACATATTCTACACAGAGTTGCAAACAAGTTAATCGTATTCCACCATGATAGAGTATTTCCTTTTTATGGAACTTACTCTCAATTTCTTGATCAGATTGGCTGGGACGATCAGGAAAGTATTACAATGAAACCATCATCAATACAACAGGAGAAACCAACGAAAAACCTCAGCATGAAAGACAAAAGAAAAGTTCGTGCCGAGTTTATTGCCAGGCGTTCAAAAACCCTGACCCCCTACCAACAGAAAATCAAGGAGATTGAAAAGGCTATAGCTGAACTTGAACAACAGCTTCATGATGATACTCAGGCTTTGATTAAAGCATCTCATGAACAAGATGGACACTCTATCTCAAAATTATCTAAATCACTTAAGCAAACACGCACTGAAACTGACACACTATACAAAGAGCTGGAGGACACAAGCGAAGAATATGAACAGAGCAAGCTTGCATTCAAAGAAGAGGAACTTACATATAAATAGCCTTTTCCACCTGCCCCCTTTCTGCGTCAGTCCAACACCGTTATCACCTTGACAATATTTTGATTATTTGTTATTTTAAGTCTTTTATAGGAGAAAAAATAGTTATGCCGTTATACGAATACAAATGTAGTGAATGTGAAAAAAGTTTTGAGATACTGCAAAGAAATAACGAGAAGATAGTTTGTCCACATTGTGGAGGGAAATCATTAGAAAAACTCTTCTCAGTATTTGCAAGCAGTTCATCATCTGAATCAGCTTCAGGTGGAGGCGGCATGCCTCCATCACCAGGCTCTTGCGGGACTGGTTGTTGTGGAATGAAGGGTCACTGATTTAAATTTTAGCCCTGGATATACACCGGGAATTAAAGCTTAAATGGAAGAAGAAAAAGTAATTGGTAGAATACTTGCCATCATTATTCCCTCATAGTATTCAAGAGCCTTAACATTTCGTAAAACTTACCATAATCACACCGATTAAAATCCATTACCAATCTCGGTAAATCAAGAAACTCCCCACCCTTCTGTTCTGCAGGCAGAGAGTCAGTCAGCTCTATTTTTCCTGAACGGAGGATATCGGCATATTTTCTATTAAGTACCTCAATATTTTCGCTACTCAAAAGCGATTTGAGTCTGACAACAGTCTTATTTCCAATGTATCGAATTGAATGATAAACTTTATAAAATTGCAGAATCTCATCAATTGCTTTCTCAACGGTATTAACACGTATAAACAAGCCCATATCATTTTGTGAAATAAAACCACTTTCCACCAATACTCTTGTAACAAAGTCAAACCAGTGATTCCAGTATTGCGAACCGGGAGGTTCGATCAAGATGATTGGACGTGGTTTACTTTTACCGGTCTGGACTAATGTAATATTCTCAAAACCTTCATCTAAAGTGCCAAAGCCACCAGGGAAGAGTACCGTTGCATCAGACTCTTTAAGAAAGAACAATTTTCTGTTAAAAAAATACTTAAAACTGATAGCCTTCTCATCACCGATTATGTATGGATTGTGTTTTTGTTCAAAAGGAAGCTTTATATTCAAACTGAAGCTGTTTTCACGTCCGGCCCCCTTATTACCGGCCTCCATTATTCCCGGCCCACCACCGGTAATCACCTTAAAACCATTTTCGACTATCAGTTTAGACAGCTTTTCTGCCATTCTATATTCATCTGAATCCTTACGGACTCGAGCTGAGCCAAAAACAACAACCTTTTTTTCATCTCTGTACGAGGTAAATATTTTTGATGCATAACGCAGTTCTTTCAATGCCACATTTATCAATTTCATATCACCTCTATCATTACTCTCAATACCCAATTTTGCAATAGTTGTCAGCATCTCTTCTATCAGATCAACATTATCATCAGGATGGCAAGCCTTTGCTAAATCGGCAATGACCTTATCCATATCATCTCTGCCTGTTTTATATTCTCTTTTATTCAAAAATAATAGCCTTTCTTCGTCTCATACTTACATTTTCATAAAACTGTTCACAACCCGGCATAATATAACAATATCATAATAAAAATTTATAGCCATTTAAGCAAGTTTTTATATTTATGATTCTTGTCATAACACTTGCCTTGCAACTAACCACAAAGACAAGAATGTATTTGTCAAATCTATAGATGTGGAATGGAGTTTAGCAAAAAACATGAGAAATTGTTGAAATCTTTAAACGCTTTGCTAAAATGCACACTTTGGTAAAAAAAGCGAAAGAAACCAAAACATATAAAACTGTTCTAATTAGAAATGGAAATTAAAATACACAATATAGGCGACAACATAGGACCAGAGAAGATACTGTTATTACGGCAACCACGCATAGGCCTGGAAGCCATCGTAGTTGTTGACAACGTTGCATGTGGACCGGCAATTGGAGGCGTGCGCATGGTAAAAGACGTAACTATAGATGAAGTCAATCGACTCGCTCGTTCCATGACACTAAAGAATGCAGCGGCTGGTCTCCCACATGGAGGAGCTAAATCGGGGATCATTGCCGACCCAGCCTGCAGTCGTGAGCAAAAGGAAAAACTAGTGCGCACCTTTGCCCGTATGATCAAAGAGCTTACAGAATACATCCCCGGACCAGATATGGGAACGAACGAAGAGTGCATGGGTTGGGTTAAGGATGAAATTAGTAGAGCAATAGGTCTCCCAAGGGCACTTGGCGGTATACCATTAGATGAGATAGGAGCTACAGGCTATGGAGTCGCTGTAGCTGCTGAAGTAGCGGCTTCAGAAGTGGGAATTACTCTCAAAGGAAGTCAACTTGCCGTTCAGGGATTTGGCGCAGTGGGCAGGCATGCCGCTAAATTTCTTGGCAAACGAGGTGCAGTACTGGTTGCTGTTTCAGATAGCCAGGGCGCGGTCCAAAACCAAAGCGGTCTGGACATTGACGCACTAATCAAGCACAAAAAGGAAGGTTCTCCGGTACAAACATTTCCAGGTGGCCAGGCAATGGACAGCGATGCACTAGTTGGCGTAAAATGTGATATCTGGATCCCGGCAGCACGGCCGGATGTGCTGACAGAAAACAACGTAGATCAACTCAAGGCAAAGCTGGTTATTCATGGTGCCAACATACCAGCCACTGAAACTGCCGAACAACTGATGCATGAAAGGGGAATTTTGAATATTCCTGACTTTATTGCAAACGCTGGTGGAGTCATTTGTGCAGCAGTTGAATTTGGCGGCGGGTCTGAAAGTCAGGTTATGGATACGATTGAAGAAAAGATCCGCACCAATACTCTTGAGTCATTGGAAAGATCAAAGAAGGAGAACTTGTCGCCCAGAGAGGCAGGAGTAAAGATGGCATTCAGCCGTATCGAGAAAGCAATGACTGACCACGATACCTAAGTGGTGACAAATGGATTTGATTTGTGCTCTTGTTCAATTCGTGGCTGAGCACTGTGATTCTTCCAGCTTGTCCTCGGATAATATTTCCTCCAGAACATGTGCAGCAACTTCAGCAGGCATGGGTCGACAAAAATAATAACCCTGCATAACATCACACTTATGCTCATGCAGTAAACTGACCTGCTCTCTTGTTTCTACACCCTCTGCTACTGACTGTAACCCGAGGCTTTTGGCCAGAGAGATTATAACCTTAACAATTTCATCATCATTGTCTTTACCTATACCTTGCACAAAAGGTATATCGATCTTTATGTATCAATTGGCAAACGCTTCAGGTAAGTCAAGGAAGAGTAACCTGTTCCAAAATCATCTACAGCAATACGTACACCCAACTGGTGTATTTTTTCAAGCAGGACAATCGTTGCTTGAGGATCACTCATAATAGAACTTTCGGGCAGATCTAGTTCTAAACAATAAGGATCCAGCTCTGAAACAGATAGAATCTTTTGTAACGTATCCCAGAATGATTAATGCTTAGCACTTTACAAACAAACTGTGCTGATTCTACTGCCCCATTTGGATCGTTTCGCTTTATCCTCGGCAGAGACAAGACTTCTGGATGAAAAGACGTTCAACTCCTATCTTGAAATTTTGACTCAGAAATGGCACAGCCGTACATCACAACTTTACATTACAAAAAACCATATAAAGGCCAGAATAGTCATGATTGCCACGACATACAAAAGGAGTTTATTTTGAAATAGAGATTTTGAGGAATTATCCCTTGTCTCTTCAAACGCAGGGAGATCAAGGCCATCATACATCGTATCCTCAGACCAGCCGGTTTTCTCATCTGAACCACATTCAGGACATGACAATGACTTTACCGGTACCTCCGCTCTACAATTTGGACAAATAAAATAATCAGACATTTTGTTTTAAACTGTTTCCCGAATAAATTGAATCATATCACCCACGACTCTCTTCATAATAAATACAATGTTTACATGGGCACATGGATACCACTTAATCTTCGGCCTGCCCAGAGCTTCCCATAATTCAACTGTGAATTTTGTTGGTATTACCTCATCGTAAATGCCGTTCATCATTAATGTATTCATTGTCTTATTGTGTCTTGCCAGGACAGAAGGATTGATCATCTGAAAAATGTGATTTACCTGCTCACGTGTAATATCTGCCTTCATTATATTCTCTTTTACTTCCTGCGTAGCAATTCCCTCCCATATAATACCGGCATTATTGCCGCCTCCCACAATAGATACTCCAGCATCAAATTCCTCAACTGACATAGCCACATGTGCCATCATCCCGCCAAGGCTTATGCCCATGACTGCAATCTTCTCTGTCTCTCTCTGCAGCCATGACTTTACGGCCCTTATTTCTATAACTAATTGCCGCGTACATTCAACAGTTCTGTATACGTCTCCGGTAAGGGCATACTCACCGCTTAATGCACCCTTAGGGGTTCTTTCTATATGAAATGGAAGCTTAAGGATAAAACAATCTATGTTCATCTTTGCCAGTCTTAAGGCAATTTTCTTCTCGCTATATAGAAAGGACCTTCTCCATCCATGAATGATAATTAATGAGAGTGAACTCTTCTTAGTTTTATTTTTGTAGAAATATCCGTATGCAATATTATTCTCTTTATGTACGGTCTGAACAGGACTTGGGAATCTGACATCAAAAATCTCAACGCTACCTACCTCAGATTTCTTTGTTAGCGAGAATTCAGGAATTTCATCAGGTTTCTTGTAAAACAATTCAGGATTTTCTAAATACTCTTCTCTGGTCAGAGAACTGAAGTCGTAAGTATGAGGTTTATGATCCGCCCTAATTCTATTAGGACATAAACGGAAATATGTTCTGTCAAATGCCTGCACTAGATACTTATAAAGGCCTGATTTCCCATTACCGTTATTGTTGTTTACCTGCTCTAACATAAAAGCCTCGCACGTCCTGCTCCCGACTGGTTAAACCCTCTTCTTCCTCTGGCTCTAACTCCCCGAGAAGATAAGGATATTTCTTTCTTACTTGTTCTAAAAGCTCAGAGCTTAATTCAGCTTCACATAAAGTCTCTACACTTGATAGCTGTTCTATGGTTAAACCCCTGACATTTATCAAATTGGCAGCTATCAGGTTGGCATCATCCAGGTTGACTTCACTCAGGTTGGCATCCCACAAACTGTCTTCATTCAGGTCGGCATCACCCAAGTTGGCTTCACTCAGGTCAGCTTTCTCTCTTTCTTCATAGCCTGAGTAGAGCCATATTTTGTGTTCTCTGAGGATTTTACTGAGTTCACTAGCGGCAATTTCCCTCATTTCATATATTCCCCATGCTAAATGATTAGAATAATATGAAAACTGACGTGTATGCGAATTATAAACCTACGGATACATTAAGCGCAAGTGGTTTTATGGCAGGTTTGCCACATGGTTGTGGCTTGGGAAGGGGAAGCGTGTGTTCCCTTTTTCTTAATCCAATTATATAGCTTTATACTAACTGTACAACTGGATCAGTTTTTGGGAAGCAGGTCAACTACGCACTTCTACCAAATAACCTAATACAGAGCGTATACTCTATGTGTGTGCAAAATTAGCAGAATAACCTGTAGTTGTCAATTATATTTCTAATAAATGTTTCTGTACTCAGATTAACCGCCTGATTATGACTTGGTGAGTAAATGGTGTTTAAGAGGAATGATAACAACAAGGCTGGACTGCCGTCAATGTTTGTCAATTGCAAGTTTCTACAAAACTGTGTGTGTGGCTGTGTTATAGATATAGCCACCCGCTTTATACACGGCGGGTGACTACACGTTAATTACGCTAGCAATTAAATCAAATTCTATAAATACTTTATAAACTAGAATAGTTAAATTGCCTTTGGTCCTGACTCGCCTGTCCTTATACGAATAATGTCAGACACGTCTGAAATAAATATTTTCCCATCTCCAATGCTACCGGTTCTTGCTACTTCACAAATAGCATTCGTCACCTTCTTTACATCTTTATCATCAACAATCGCTTCAACCTTAATCTTAGGCAGCAAATCTACGGCATACTCTCTACCACGATAAACTTCCGTGATACCCTTCTGTGTACCGTGTCCCTTAACTTCAGTAACTGTTATACCAGCTACTCCCAGTGCCTTTAACGCTTCCTTCGTACCACTGAGCTTTTCATCCCTTACTACTGCTTCAACTTTTTTCA
>Ga0208638_1001384_pt1 | contig 13359 bp, 13 predicted proteins | sample ETNtaG_34_FD_185753 | JGI IMG/M metagenome (GOLD analysis project Ga0208638, IMG submission 185753) | Marine microbial and viral communities from oxygen minimum zone, Eastern Pacific Ocean - ETNP201306SV51 (SPAdes) (version 2) | ecosystem: Environmental > Aquatic > Marine > Oceanic ...
AAAGGGTCAAAGTGAGTAGAATAGTTTTTAGTTTCATCAATTTACATTGAAATAGGAAATTACTTTTCTTTTATAATAATATTCTAATATTTTAAATATTAACCAAAGTGTTAGAAGACATGATACAGGTTAAGTCGGTCAAAATCTATCATATATTTTATGTCATAAAGTTGTTATTTTATTGGGACAAAATCATAGGGAATTGAATTGAATTTTTTATTACAAAAAGCAGAGATAAATTTATTAAGCTTGTGTTTCTTATCCTTTCTTCTAGCTTTATTTCCAAGAGTGTCGCTTGCCGATGAGCTACGCGTCGCCGTAGCGAGTAACTTTTATTCAACTATTAAGGTCATTGCAGAACAATTTGAATTAAAAACAACTAATTCTTCAGGCCAACAGCACAAAGTGATACTAATTCCTGGTTCTTCAGGCAAACATTACGCACAGATTATCAATGGCGCACCTTTTGACATATTTTTTTCAGCAGATACTGAGCGAGCAAGATTATTGGAACAATCAGAGAGGGCCGAATCTGGAACAAGATTTACCTACGCTCTAGGTAAATTAATTCTTTGGAGTCCTATGGATAACTATGTCGATTTAAAGGGGGAGGTGCTTAAAAGTAAAGATTTTCGATATTTGGCAATAGCTAATCCTAAACTTGCGCCATATGGAAAAGCTGCTGAAGAAGTCATAAAGTCGCTCAACATTTGGACGGACCTGGGAGGAAGAATAGTGCGAGGTGAAAATATTGCCCAGACATTCCAGTTTGTTAGTAGTGGTAATGCTAAACTAGGGTTTGTTGCTCATTCACAAATTAAGAGCTCAGATCTCTCCATTAGTGGTTCATTTTGGGAAGTGCCGCAGTCAATTTATAGGCCAATTGAGCAGCAAGCAGTGTTATTAAGAGACAGCGCTCTGGCGAGAGAGTTCCTATCCTTTGTTAAAAGCACTGAATCTTTAAGTATTATTTACGAATCTGGATATGGTTTACCGTAATGCTAAATGAATTTGATTTAAGTGCTCTGATTGTTACTCTAAAACTAGCCGCTATAAGTACAATGATTCTATTGCTACTTGGTACACCGCTGGCTTGGTGGCTGTCACGTACGCGTTGCAAGATGAAAGCACTGCTTGAGGCTTTGATTGCCTTGCCCCTAGTCTTGCCGCCAACTGTACTGGGTTTTTATTTATTAATTGCGCTTGGTTCAAATGGACCTTTAGGTGAGATTTCACAGTGGATTAGTGGTCAACCATTGGCCTTTACTTTTGCAGGTTTGGTGGTTGGCTCGGTTATATATTCATTGCCTTTTGTGGTTCAGCCACTACAAAATGCATTTTCAAGCATTGGTTCACGTCCGATTGAAGTTGCCGCCACACTTGGGGCTACGCCGGTTGATCGATTTCTTACTGTTGCGCTACCGCTGGCTCGAACAGGTTTTATAACAGCTACGGTGCTTGGTTTTGCTCACACAGTAGGTGAGTTTGGAGTTGTTTTAATGATTGGAGGTAATATTCCTGGAGAGACCCAGGTACTTTCGATTGCAATTTATGACCATGTTGAGGCCTTAGAATATGGCAACGCTCATTGGCTTGCAGGTGGCTTGTTGCTTGCATCTTTCATAACGTTGGTTGTTGTCTATAGTTTGAATCGCAAATTCTCCTTATTTAGAGGGAGTGAGTGATGAGTATTGAGTGCAGATTAAAAACTGTCCGTCCTAACTTTTCTTTAGAGGTTGATTTATCGATATCATTGAAAGGAATTACTGCTATTTTCGGACCTTCAGGTTCAGGCAAGACAACGCTACTAAGAGCACTTGCAGGACTTGAAAAAAATAATGGTTATTTGAAAGCAGGTGAGGTAATTTGGGAGAATGAAAAACAGTTTTTGCCTACCCATCTACGTTCAATAGGATACGTCTTCCAAGAGCCTAGCCTTTTCCAGCATCTCAGTGTTAGAGGCAACATAGAATATGGCTATAAACGTTCTAAGATATCCAATCAATCTGTTATGGAGAAGGCAATAGAGCTGCTCCAAATAGACCATCTACTTAATCGAAAAGCAGCTGAGCTATCTGGGGGAGAGCGTCAAAGAGTGGCGATCGCTAGGGCATTATCATCTGCCCCGGAAATACTATTGATGGACGAACCTTTAGCGTCTCTGGGAGATGGGCAAAAAAAAGAAATACTTCCATTTTTAGAGCTACTACATACCGAGCTTGATATCCCTATAATCTATGTTACTCATTCTGTCGATGAGGTCGCTTATCTTGCTGATCAATTGATTATGCTTGATAAAGGCAAGGTCTCGGCTAGTGGTGAAATTACGGAAATGCTTACCAGGCTTGATTTAATTCTATCTCATGGAGAAAGGGCGGCTTCACTTATTCAGGCGATAGTAGGTGAGTACGATGATAACTATAAGCTAACTCATATCGATTTTTCAGGTGGACGATTTACTGTTCCAAGAAAGCAATTATCAAAGGGCGACAAGGTAAGAATCAGAATTGAGGCGCGTGATGTGAGTCTAACCATTCATCAGCAAAGTGAAACAAGTATTCTGAATATATTGCCTGTGATTGTTGATGAAATTGCAGATGAGGGTGATGCCCAAGTACTAGTAAAGCTAAGGGTAGGCAATGATTTTTTGCTCTCATGTATAACTAGAAAGTCAGCACAACAACTAGATTTAAAAGTTGGTAAAAAACTCTATGCGCAAATTAAGAGTGTTGCATTATTATCCTAATACGGCAAATAAATAAGCTATCTATATAATCTTCGTAGCATGTCTTAATCTTTCAACAGGGCGTTCATCGATAAAGACATGGATAATTGCGGTAATTGCAGCGATTATGGCAGCCCACCACCATACCTGATTATAGGATCCTGTAGTATCAAACAAGTAGCCTCCAAGCCATACTCCGGTAAATGAGCCAATCTGATGGTTTAAGAATACAATGCCATAAAGTGTCCCCATATACTTGAGGCCAAACATTTGTGCAACCAGGCCTGAGGTTGGAGGAACAGTCGCAAGCCAGAGAAATCCGGTTGCAAAAGAGAATGCATAAACCGAAAAAATAGAAATAGGGAAAACAAGAAACAACACAATGACTATCGACCTTGCTCCATAGATAAAGGCTAGGATCCATTTCTTTGAATAGATTCCTGATAGATGCCCAGCAGTAAGGGAGCCTACAATATTGCACAAACCAATAATGGATAAACTGATTGCAGCAACTGAACTGTCAAAGCCCTTGTCTGCTAGATAGGCAGGCATATGGACAGTAATAAAGGCTAACTGAAACCCACAAACAAAAAAGCCCGCAATAAGGAGCCAGTAATGGAAATGCTTGGAAGCCTCCTTAAGTGCCTCTCTTAGGTTTTGTTCGGATGCGCCATCTGTTTTAGTGTCAGTTTTTTTGTCGTCTTTGAATACAGGCGTGAAAAGTATCATTGAAAGTGAGCCGATTGCCATTATGACTAGCGCCAATTGCCAGCCATATGTCACGAGAAATTCCCTAGCTACAGGTATTAATAGGAATTGTCCAGCTGAACCTGCAGCGGTTCCTATCCCTAAAGCAAAAGCACGTTTTTCAGGCCTAACCATCCTTGCCATTGCAGGAAGTACAACTCCTAGGCCGGTTCCTGAAATACCCATTCCTATCAATATACCTGCCCCTAGATGTAGATCGATAAAGCCATCTGCAGTTCCGGTAATGTAGAGTCCTAAAGCATAAAGCATTGAACCTAAAATGATTACTTTAGCAGTTCCGTACTTGTCTGCAATGGCACCAGCAAGAGGCTGGAACAAGCCCCAAAAAAGATTCTGTAAAGCGAGCGAGAAGGCAAAAATTTCACGGCCATATCCGAATGATTCGGAGATAGGCTTTAAGAAAAGACCTAGCGAGGATCTGAATCCAAAGTTTATTGCTAAAAGTGCGCTAGCGGCAATAATAGCAAGACTCAATAATTTTTTGTATTGGCTCATCTTATATTTTGCGCAACAAATTGCGTCAGTATAGCTAAATTATTATTTGTAATTAGTGAATATCTTGATAATTTATATGACTATGGAATGACAGTAAAGTGGTATATTTAATTGCATTTCTGGAAATAAATCGGAGATTAAAGTGCGTTTACTTGTTTTTCAGCATATCGATTGTGAGCATCCAGGCTCCCTTAGACAATTTTTAGCAGAAGATAAAATTAAGTGGGATGCTGTTAATTTACACCGGGGAGAGTCGATTCCTAATCTGGATAATTATGATGCGCTTTGGGTTATGGGTGGGCCTATGGATGTTTGGGATATTGAAGAATGTCCTTGGCTGGTTAATGAAAAGGTTGCAATACGTCATTGGGTGAGAGATTTAGCAAAGCCTTATCTAGGTTTGTGTTTAGGGCACCAGCTATTGGCGGATGCTTTGGGCGGAACTTGTGGTCCGCAAAAAATGCCGGAAATAGGAGTGCTCGAGGTTGAATTAACGGATGAAGGAAAAGCTGATGCGCTGTTTCAAGGAACACCAGTCAAGCAACAATGTTTACAGTGGCATTCGGTTCGCGTTGCACAGGCACCAGAAGGAGCGATAATATTAGCTAAGTCCGATATTTGCTCTGTGCAGGCAATGAGAATTGGTACAAACGCATGGTCGATGCAATACCATGTCGAGATTGAGTCTGATACGGTAGATAATTGGGGGGCTGTTCCTGTCTACGCTGAGGCATTAAGATCAGCCCTAGGTGAAGGGGCATTGGATAGTATGAAAGCAGAAACAAATGCCAATATAAATGAATGTATGAGGTGTGCAAGAACAATTTATCAAAACTTTATGAATGCGATAGAATAACATTATTTAATTAGCCTAAAGAACTTCAAATTTGACTTAAATTACAAGTAGTTATCGTATATATTAGACAAGGCAAATAAAGTTGCAAAAAAAATGCAAATTTAATGATTGACATTAAAAATAATTCAAGGTATCGTTCCGCATTTTTTACGACCAAATGTTAAGTTCTATATAAAGGGGTGCATGATGAGTGAAGAAGATGATTTTGATCTAAACGATTTGGATGACAAAGAGCTAGTAGAACAAATCCAGGATGATCTATATGATGGCCTTGATGATGAAGTTACAGAAGGCACAAAAATTCTTTTGGATCGTGGTTGGGATGCCAATAATGTGCTTGGCGAGGCGCTTGTTGGTGGAATGAAAATAGTGGGCATAGATTTCAGAGATGGTATCTTGTTTGTGCCTGAAGTTCTCAAGTGTGCTGGCGCTATGAAGGGTGGTATGAATATCTTGCGCCCAATCCTTTCAGAATCTGCAGAAGACACTTCATTGGGTAAGTTTGTGATTGGTACTGTCAAAGGAGATATTCATGATATAGGTAAAAATCTTGTCGGCATGATGTTAGAGGGTGCTGGCTTCGAGGTAATCAATTTAGGAATTAACAACCCAGTAGAAAACTATTTAGCGGCAATTGATGAGCACGAACCTGTGATTGTAGGTATGTCTGCCCTTCTCACTACAACGATGCCATATATGGGTGTTGTGGTTGAAGAAATGGAGAAACGCGGGTTACGTAAAGATGTCCATATTATGTGTGGTGGTGCGCCACTAAACCAAGAATTCGCTGACGCGATAGGCGTACCTGCCTATGGCCGTGATGCTGCACGTAGCGCCGAGATGGCAGAAGAGTATGTGCGCGGCTTGGGGAAAAAGCGTGGTCACAGATAGCAAAACCACAGATAAAACTAAAAGACGATTAGTTTTAGGTTGTGGGGCGCTTGTATATGATCTGCTCAGACTTATAGAGCAAAATCCCGGTTTATCTGAACAAGTCAAATTGCAGTGTCTTCCAGCCAGCTGGCATAATTCACCACAATTGATTGCGCCAGGTGTGGATGAATATTTATCTTTATATGGTGATATGTACGAAGAGATTTATATTGCCTATGCTGATTGTGGTACGGGAGGAGAACTCGATAGAGTTTTAGATAAATACAATGCAAAAAGGATTGATGGCGCGCATTGTTATGAGTTTTTTGCTGGCTCTGAAGCCTTCACTAAACTAACTGAGCAAGAGCTTGGAACTTTTTATTTGACGGATTATTTAGTAAAAAATTTTCAAAGAATTATGATCAAAGGGCTTGGTCTTGATGAGCGCCCTGAATTGTTTGAGGTATATTTTGCGAATTACAATAAATTAGTTTATCTAGCGCAGATTGAGAATGAGCAATGGAATAAAGAGGCTGAACAGTATGCAAAAGATTTTGGATTTGATTACGAGTATAAGTTGGTTGGCACTGGGTCTCTAGATTGTGTATTTGATGAAATTGAAGTAGCGCAATTGATAAAAGAAGAAAAATAAGATGTATAAAGCGAGATTATTTGCAACTAACCATGCGAGACTTTATGAAGCGCTATATAACGCTTCATCGCCAATTATTCTGTCCCTGCTTCGGGGAGTTAATATGTTGACTCGAGACAAGCTTGATAGGCCTATTACTTGGGCTGAAAAAAAGGTTAAGGGATTTATGTTTGACTGTCAAATGTGTGGCAATTGTGTCTTATCAACAACTGGTATGACGTGTCCAATGAATTGTCCAAAAACACTCAGGAATGGTCCCTGTGGGGGTGTGCGTGAGAATGGAAATTGTGAAGTTAAACAAAACATGAGGTGTGTATGGGTTGAAGCTTGGAATGGCTCAATAAAGATGAAAAATAATTCGAAAATTCAAGAGATACAGTTTGCAGTTAATAATAACCATAAAGACACAAGCGCTTGGATTCGTTTAGCTAGGGAAGGTAAATAAAATTTATTTGAAATACTAATGAGCAAGAAAGACAAAGAAAATCAAGAATATGTATACCATTCTGGTAATCCATTACCAGAGTTGGAGGGTCACGTCTCGTGCGGCAGATTTGAGAGAGTTTTAAGGGCTGGCGATTTTGCTGTTACAACTGAACTTTCACCGCCAGATTCAACTGACAGAGAAGAGGTCTACAAACAAGCATCTATGTTTGATGATTACGTGGACGCTATCAATGCTACAGATGGATCAGGAGCGAATTGTCATATGTCAAGTGTTGTGGTGTGTGCGCTACTTAGTAACATTGGCTATTCTCCAATTTATCAGATATCTTGCCGTGATAGAAACAGAATAGCTATCCAGGGTGACTTGTTGGGCGCTGCAGCGCTAGGGGTCTGTAATGTTTTAGCTTTGACAGGTGACGATGTTGTGTCTGGAGACCACCCTGAAGCAAAAAGAGTCTTTGACCTTGACAGTGTTTCGTTACTGACAACTATTAAAAAAATGCGTGACGAGTCAGCATTTTTAAGTGGCAGACCTATCTCAAAACCTCCAAAAATGTTTGCTGGTAGTACGATTAATCCTTTTGTTCCTGATAGAGAATCAAAAGTGTTGCAGCTTGAAAAGAAGATTGAGGCTGGTGCCAATTTTATACAGACACAGTATTGCTTCGACTTGCCGATGTTGAGAGAGTTTATGTTAAAGGTTGTTGACAGGGGTTTAACGGAAAGAGCCTTCTTTTTGCCTGGAGTTGGCACCTTAGCTTCTGTTCGTACAGCAAGATGGATACAAAATAATGTTCCAGGTGTTTATATACCTGATGAAGTTATTAAGCGTTTAGAAAGTGCAGACGATCAAAAAAAGGAGGGTCAATTAATTTGTACCGAGCTGATGCAGCAGGTCAAAGAAATTGATGGTGTAAGTGGCGTGCATGTGATGGCATATAAGCAAGAGCGATACGTCTCTCAAATGGTGAAAAACTCTGGAGTTCTGGATGGCAGAAAGCCGTGGTCACCTTATGATAATCAATAATATATGGAGTAAATTAAAGAATGACAACTACAATTTTATCGTCAGCTAAACAAGAAGTAACGATTGGCTTTGGCCACCCCTTTGTAATGATTGGAGAGCGTATCAATCCAACCGGTAGAAAAACCCTTGCTGCAGAAATGAAGGCTGGAGATTATTCGCGGGTTGAGGCGGACGCTATTGCACAGGTTGCAGCGGGCGCTCAAATGCTCGACGTTAATGCCGGGATCCCTCTTGCGGACGAGCCAGCTATACTGGCTGAAGCAGTACGCCGTGTACAGTCGGTTGTTGATGTGCCATTATGTATAGACTCTTCAATTATTGAAGCACTCGAGTCTGGTCTCGCTGCTTATCAGGGTCGCGCACTGGTTAATTCAACCACAGGCGAGATCGAAGTGTTGGAGCGTGTCCTGCCTTTGGTGAAAAAATATGAAGCTGCTGTTGTTGCTATCTCGAATGATGAGACTGGCATTAATCAGGATCCAAACGAGAGGTTCAAAGTGGCGAAAAAAATTGTCGAGCATGCGGCTGATTATGGCATCAAGCCCCAAGATGTGGTTGTAGATCCGTTGGTAATGCCTATCGGGGCGATCTCGCAGGCAGGCAACCAGGTTTTTGATTTGGTTCGCAGGTTGCGCTCTGAACTCAAGGTAAACACAACCTGCGGAGCTTCGAATGTGAGTTTTGGTTTGCCACAACGTAGCGGCATTAATAATGCCTTTTTGCCAATGTCGATAGTTGCAGGAATGACATCAGCGATTGTCAACCCTTTGCATCCAGAGCTGGTTCAGGTGATCAGGGCTGCGGATGTATTGACCGGGGTTGATGATGGGTGCAGCTCTTGGATTTCTAACTATAAAGAGCCTGCTGCAGAGCGCGGCTCAGGTCGTGAAGGGCGGCGTCGCAGAAGGCGTAGCTGAGTTGGTTGTTTATGAATTCAGTTAAATATAAAGGTTCTTGCGTTTGTGGTAAGACCACCTATGAAGCTTTTGATCTAGGAGATGTATCGTATTGTCATTGTGAACAGTGTCGCAAAATGACGGGTCATTATATGGCGGCATGTCAGGTAAAAAGGGATAAAATAAAAATCAAAGGTAAGATTAAGTGGTTCTATACCCATGAAGGCTCACGACATGGCTTTTGTGACAATTGTGGTGCGCATATGTTTTGGCAAAACGACACTCAACCAATCATCAGCGTCACAGCAGGGAGTCTTGAAGATGCTAAGAATTTAGGTGTTTGGCACCATATATTTACCGAAGAGAAAGGTTGTTATTACGAAATTAATCCCAGTGAGTCACAATCTGAGGGTTATGGCGATAGCGGATTAGATGGAGCAGTATAGCCGTGGATGACACTCAGCAAATTTGTTTTACACCATCAGGCCTGAAATATAGAAGTGAGCAGGGAGAAACCTTGCTTCAAGTTGCGCAAGACGCAGGCGTTGCTATACGTTCTCTTTGTGGTGGTTATGGTCAATGCCATCAATGCTGGGTTGAGATTTCTGAAGGCAAGCACTCAAAGTTTGGGGTTGAATGTAAAGCCGAAAATGTCAGTGGAATGACTAGCCTTGAGAAGCAGTTAATTGCTGATAATCCAGGCTATAAAGGCAAGCGTTTGGCTTGTCAAACTTGCATTCAGGGAGATTTAGTTATTGATGTTCCTGAAGAAAGTCAGGAACATAAGGCTTATATCAGCAAAAAAAATGCAAAACAAGATTACTCTCTTTCTAGTGCAATCAGCCTTTTCGATTGTGAACTAGAAGAATCAACCTTAGATGAAAATCCTTCAGCCACAGAAAACTTATTGGCGCAGCTTGAAAAGCGGGGTATAAATGCAAAAGTTGACTTTAGTCTGTTAACAGGTTTACAAGGTTTAATTCGTGAGACTAAAGGTAATATTACAGTTGCAGTGCGTGATAATAATGAAGTAGTTGCGCTTTATCCTCAAGGTAAACAACAAATTATTGGCGCTGCAATTGATATCGGTTCTACAACTCTAGCACTATATATCTATGACTTGCAAAATGGAAAGTTGGTGTATGAATCATCTGCAATGAATCCACAGATTCGTTATGGTGAGGATCTCATGAGTAGGGTTTCTTATGTGATGATGAACAAGGATGGTGATAAAAAATTGACACGTGCCGTGCGTACCAAGATTACTAAGATGTTGCATGAGGCGTGCGAGATATTAGAGCTTCAATGGGACAAATTATTAGAGATTGTTCTTGTTGGAAATCCAATTATGCATCATATTTTTTTCGGCATCTCTCCGGTTGAACTTGGACAAGCGCCCTTTACTGTAGCGAAAAGGGATTGGATAGATGTTGATGCTAAGGATTTAGATTTTGACTTATATGCTAAAACTAGGATGTCTTTTTTGCCATTAATTGCTGGCCATGTTGGTGCAGACACTGCCGCGGCATACCTTAGTCAGATGGATATAATGCATTCTCAAACAACCTTGCTTGTTGATATTGGTACCAATGCTGAGATTATGCTTGCAAAGGAAGGCAGAGTTTATGCAACTTCATCTCCAACAGGTCCTGCCTTTGAGGGGGCAGAAATTAGTTCCGGAGTGCGGGCGACTTATGGTGCGATCGAAAGGGTGAGGATTGATAAAGATACCTTAAATGTACGCTATAAAGTTATCGGTTGTGATGCTTGGTCTGACGAGCCGAATTTTGAATTAGCTCAAATAAAAGCTATAGGTATTTGCGGTAGCGGAATTATTGAGGCTATCGTATCTTTTGCTGAGGCTGGCATTATTGACCAAAGTGGCCTTTTTGTTGAATCAGTTGCGCCAAAGCGCTTTTCAAAAAAGGGGGGCACTACAAGGTTTTTGTTGGTAGATCAAGGTGAACAGTCAATTTATGTTGAACAAGTAGATATACGCTCAATTCAATTAGCTAAGGCAGCCCTCTCTGCAGGCGTTTCGATATTGATGGACTATCTTGAATGCACTGATTTTGACCAAGTGTTGTTAGCGGGAGCCTTTGGCGCTCATTTGGATGCGAGATATGTAGCACTTTTGGATATCATTCCGACCTCAACAGAAGAAAAAATTATTTCTGTAGGAAATGCTGCCGGTATTGGTGCAAGTGCTGCTCTATTGGATGTTAGTAAGAGAAGAACAATTATAGATGCAGTAGACAAAGTAGTAAAAATTGAGACTGCTACTGAGTCAAAATTTCAACAGTATTTTGTTGATGCTATGAAATTTAGTGTCTCACCAGTTAAGGAACAAAAGAGAAATAAAGTAAGAAGAAGAAAGGTAATATCGAAGTAATAATACATATTTATTAGGGCAATCAGAATGGTAAGAGAAAGAAGAAGGCGTAGAAGAGGCGCTGAAGGTTCAAAGACGCAAGAGACACTCAGGGTGCCAGCTTATATTAAACGCAAAATACCTCACTACAGTATTCTTAGTGATCATGAATTGAGTATTATCGAAGAAAATGCAGATACTATTTTAGAAGAAGTAGGCATTGTATTTTCTGAAGACCAAGAGGCTCTCGATATTCTTTCATCGGCTGGTGCGAGTATTGACGGCGAACGTGTAAGATTCCCTCGCGGAATGTGCAGAAAAATCATTCAAGACTCTGCTCCAAAAGAGTTCACCCAGCATGCTCGAAACTCTGAAAGAAGTGTTGAGATTGGTGGTGACAATATGGTTCTTGTGCCAGCATATGGTCCTCCATTTATACATAACCTTGATGAGGGGCGTCGCTATGCAACTATTGAGGATTTTCGTAATTTTGTCAAGCTAGCTTATATGTCAGACAATCTTCATCATTCCGGAGGAACAATTTGTGAGCCAGTCGATTTACCAGTAAATAAACGCCATTTTGATATGGTGTATAGCCATATAAAGTATTCCGATAAGGCCTTTATGGGTTCAGTCACAGCGGCTGAGAGAGCTCAAGACACCATTGATATGGTAAAAATAGTTTTTGGAGATGAATTTGTAGACAATAATTGCGTTTTAATTAGTTTAATTAATGCTAGTTCTCCAATGGCATTTGATGCGACAATGCTAGGCGCATTAAAGGTTTATGCTCGTAATAATCAAGCAACAGTTATAACGCCATTTATTGTTGCTGGGGCAATGGCGCCAGTTACAGCTGCAGGTGTTGCTGCTCAGAGTCTAGCAGAGGGTTTGGCTGGCATGGCTTTAGCGCAATTAATTCGGCCCGGAGCGCCAGTCGTTTATGGCAATTTTGTAACAGCAATGTCGATGAAGTCTGGCGCTCCTACTTTTGGTACTCCTGAGGCGGGCCACATGATGAATATTGCTGGAGCGCTAGCGCGACGTTTGGGTGTTCCATTCAGAAGTGGCGGCGGTTTTAATGGTGCAAAGATGCCAGATGCGCAATCAGGATATGAAGCTGCAAACACTATGCAGGCTACAATTAATTCTAGTGTTAACTTTAATTTACATACTGCTGGTTGGCTAGAGGGTGGCTTATGTATGAGTTATGAAAAGTTTGTGATGGACGCAGATCAGGCTGGAATGATGCGAGTTTCAGTTGAGGGGGTAGATATGAGCGAAAATGGTCAAGCTATGGACGCTATTTTTGAGGTTGGTCCGCAGTCGCATTTTCTAGGATGCGAACATACTAAGAAAAACTTTAAGGTAGCCTTTTATATGTCAGATATACTCGATGATAATAGTTTTGAACAGTGGGTTGAGGATGGCTCAAGAGATACTGCTATGATTGCCAATGAGAAGTATAAAAAAATGCTCTCTGAATATGAGTTGCCGCCACTTGATCAGAAGATTGATGAAGCGTTACTTGCGTACATAAAAGAGCGTAAAGATAGCTTTGAAGATTCTAATATATAATTAAGGTGTTTTTGTTCAGTGATTTAAATTCAAGCAGTTATGAATTTTATTACTTAATGTTTGATTGATTTTGTAAGATAATACTCCACATTATTTTTTTTAAAGGATATTCAAAATCGTTTTTCACTTGAGCATTATGACTCGATGTGGCGAAGGGTTTTAATACCTTAATTTTTTTTGCTTTAATGGATATTTAGGAGAAGAAATGAGCGAATATAAGACAGATATTGAAATTGCAAGAGAGGTTACAGGTCAACATATCAATGAAATTGGTGCAAAACTCAATATTAATGCAGACGACTTGGTTCCTATCGGCCATGATAAAGCTAAGATTTCATGGAATGCTATTGAAAATGTAAAAAATAATAAAGATGGCAAGTTAATTCTGGTTACTGCGGTAACACCTACCCCAGCCGGAGAAGGAAAGACAACAACATCTGTTGGTCTTACTGATGGTATGAATAAAATTGGTAAGCAGACTACGGTTTGTTTACGTGAACCAAGTTTAGGTCCTTGTTTTGGAATGAAGGGAGGCGCTGCTGGCGGTGGTTATGCTCAAGTAATTCCAATGGAGGATATCAATCTTCACTTTACCGGAGATTTTCATGCTATTACTTCAGCTCACAGTTTACTTTCAGCAATGATTGATAATCATATCTATTGGGGTAATT
>Ga0208638_1001387_pt1 | contig 13339 bp, 5 predicted proteins | sample ETNtaG_34_FD_185753 | JGI IMG/M metagenome (GOLD analysis project Ga0208638, IMG submission 185753) | Marine microbial and viral communities from oxygen minimum zone, Eastern Pacific Ocean - ETNP201306SV51 (SPAdes) (version 2) | ecosystem: Environmental > Aquatic > Marine > Oceanic ...
ATCTGGTAGAAAAAGTGGTTAACATCAATAGCGGTACCCTAAACATGGAAGGGAATAAAAAAGTTGGGAAAATCTTTCAGGCTGAATTAGATAAACTTGGGTTTCATACCTACTGGGTCACTTACCCTGATGATGTGAAACGATCTGGACATTTGTTTGCAGAAATGCGCGGTGGAAAAGGAAAAAATATACTCCTCATCGGCCATTTGGACACGGTGTTTGAACCGGACCACCCTTTCCAGAAATACACTCGAAAAGGGGATACAGCTTACGGTCCCGGTGTTTCGGATATGAAAGCGGGCGATGTATCCATGATTTATATCATGAAAGCACTCGATAAAATTGGTGTTCTGCAAGATTTGAATCTCACATTGGTTTTTACGGGAGACGAAGAAAAAACCGGCGGTCCCGTTTCTATTGTCAGAAAAGAATTGGTGGAAGCTGGGAAGTGGGCCAACATCGGCTTGGGTTTTGAAGGTGCCGTGGGCATGAATACGGGTACCATTGCCCGACGGAGTGCATCATCCTGGGTGTTGACCACGACAGGGATTCAAGGTCATTCATCTCAAATATTTAAAGACCATCTCGGTTATGGGGCCATATTTGAAGCATCACGTATTTTGAATGCATTTCGGGAAGAATTAGCGCCAGAAGAGTATCTCACATTCAACCCCGGGACGATTGTAGGCGGCACCGATGTGAACTATGATCCGGTGAATTCGAAAGGCACCACATTTGGTAAAACCAATGTAGTTGCCCAATCGGTCACAGTTCATGGAGGCATTCGGACCATTTCAATACCTCAGTTTGAAAATGCCATGAAAAATATGAAAGAAATCGCTTCTCGGAATTTGCCCGGGACTACGGCCAATATCAAATTTAAAACCAGTTATCCACCTATGGAACCCACCAAAGCCAATTATGCATTGTTGGACAAATTTGAAGCCGTAAACATGGCCTTGGGTTATGGCGAGTTAGAACCATTAGACCCCAGTAAACGGGGTGCAGCAGACATTTCTTTTGTGGCGCCTCATGTAGATGCATGCTTAGCAGGCATGGGTCCCGATGGGTTTGGGGACCATTCTGAGAATGAAGGCCTTGATTTACTATCATTCCCGAAAACGACTACGCGAGCAGCCATTTTAATTTATCGTTTGACCCGGTGATTAAACTCACCACTTTTGTCAACGTACCTCCCCTCATACTATCCAAAGGCGGGTAGGCGAAGTTTGGAATTTATGAGGGTGTAATATATGCTCGCAAAATTATTTATCTCAATGCTGAACTTTTCGCCTGCTCTCAAAAGGGCTGCATGGAAGTGGTGGTACCAACGATTGGCTCATCGCGGCATGGAAACGGGATGGTCCTTCATGAATTATGGCTTTACACCACGGAATGTTGAGTTACCCCTTGAATTATTACCCCAAGATGAAGCCAATAGGCTGTTCATTCAACTTTATGATTATGCCGCATCCCAAATGCCTATAGAAGGGTTAAAAGTGCTGGAGGTAGGGTCCGGCCGGGGTGGGGGCGCATCATTCGTTGCGCGATATCATAATCCATCAGAATTGATCGGGTTAGATTATTCTGAATCTGCCATTGAATTATCTCGAAGACTTCATAAAGATGTACCGAATCTTCAATTTATCAAAGGAGACGCAGAATCCCTGCCATTTGAGGATCATACGTTTGATGCGGTGATTAATGTTGAATCGTCTCACTGTTATGGCAATGTGGATGCATTCGTCAAAGAAGTGTCTCGTGTATTAAAGCCCGATGGATATTTCAGTTGGGTGGATTTACGTGGCAAGGATATGGTGGACGAAACAGAATCAATATTTAATTTGGCTGCGCTTAACTTAATTCATAATGAAACCATTACGAAAGAAGTGATACAGGCTTTGGATGAAATTCATGAACGAAAAATGGCCATGATTGCTGATAATGTACCCAAGGTGCTCCAATCTGCTTTTAAAGATTTCGCAGGTGTAAAAGATTCACAGATCTACAATGCCTTTCAAGATGGGAATGCCGTATATTTAGCCAAAGCATTTCAAAAAGTCACCTTATAAAACACTGAAACACTACACCATCTATGTCACCCACTGATTTCCCCACTTTTGGCACTGAGCATATGGTCTATATGGGCGTCTGTTTGGCCATTTGGCTTGCACTCCCATTTATCGGAAAAAATTATCTTAGTCCTTCTCAACGGATTGGGGTTGCCCTTTTCCTGGCCGTATTCACCATTTTTCAAGAAGTACTTTTTGATGCATTCCAAATTTATATCGATGATTTTTTTCTTAAAGATGATCTGTCACTCCACATGTGTGGTATTGGTTTATTTCTTACAGCCTTTGCTTTATGGAAAAAATCACAAGCTGCTTTTGAACTGGCATTCTTCTGGGGGTTGGCGGGCGCATTCCAGAGTATTATTACACCGGATCCCGCCCGTTGGCCATATGGTGATATTTCCATCTTCTGGAATTTTCTTTCCCATGGAATTATAATACTTAATGTAATCTGGCTTATTTGGGTGGACGGAATGCGTTGCAGAAAAGGATCGCTATTAAACACATTTCTAATTACCAATGGTGTCGTTTTTGTTATCGGTGTGGTGAATAAAATTCTTGGTGATGGCGCAAACTATTGGTTCATTTGTGCCAAACCAGGTGGGGACAATCCCTTTCTCATCGGGGAATGGCCCTATTATTTAATCACCTTTGAATTGGTGGGTTTTGCCTTAATGGGATTGATTTATCTGCCCATGTGGTATTCTGTACATCGACAGGAAAAAGGCGGGTTTACACCATCAAAAACTGCGTAAGTTTGGCGTAGAAAATGTCCACATTACTCGGTTACTTCTTCCTCGCCCTCGGCGTATCCTTTATCTGTTCCGCATTGGAATCGGTTATACTTTCTGTCACCCATTCTCATATTGGTACTTTAGTCAAAACCAACCATCGTAGCGGTAAATTGCTTCAACACCTAAAGGACGATATCAATCGACCTTTGGCTGCGATTCTCACACTCAACACCATCGCCAATACAGTGGGTGCAGCTGGTGTCGGGGCACAGGCCCTTCGGGTATATGGTTCCGGGTCGGTGGCCATCGCTTCCGGTATTTTAACACTGTGTATTCTAATCTTTTCAGAAATTATCCCCAAAACAATTGGGGCTACTTATTGGCGGAAATTAGCATCACCATCGGCTTATGCAATTCGAGTACTTATGGTCCTTACATTCCCATTTGTTTGGCTGAGCCATGCATTATCGGCCCGATTGGCACCAGATGAAGATGAAATGAAAAAAGTGAGTAGAGAAGAAATTACCGCCATGGCTGAGATGGGTGAAGATGAAGGATCGATCGATGAACAAGAGTCGGATATTATTGAAAATTTATTTCGATTAAAGAAAATGGTTGTGGAGGAAATTCTCACACCCCGTTCAGTTATTTATGCATTTGAAGATACCCAAACGGTGGGGCAGGTGATGGATGCGGATGAAGATATTAATTTTTCACGAATACCCGTATTTCATGAGAATATAGACAATATAATTGGCATTGTTTATAAGGATACTTTATTAGAAACCATGGCGGATGATTATTTTGAAAAAACCATGGCCGATATTGTAGAACCGGTGGATTCTGTTTATGAGAAACAAACTGTAGAATCGGTATTAAACAAATTTACCAAAAACCGTTCTCATATGTTCATTGTAACCGATGAGTTTGGCGGCACCACAGGGATTGTTACATTAGAAGATTGTATCGAAACATTGCTGGGTGTGGAAATCATGGATGAGTCCGATGAAGTCGCCGATATGCGAGAATTGGCCAAAGATCAACTTCGGGCCAAACGCCGCGCCAAAGAAAATAAGGATTAATTTTATCCAAATTTAGTTGGCAAACGCATGTCATATTTTCTGATTATTGCCCTGAATTAAGGTGCGAATTTAATTTATCAATTCCTTCATTCACTCATTTCTAATACCCTTGTAATCTCATAAATTCAAGGATTGTGAAAACTGCGAAACTCACACTCCTGACCTTTCTTTTACTATGCTTAGCCGCAGAACAACGGCAGATTAAATACTTTTTGTCAGAGCATGATTTCATGTCTGGCCATGATGTACCCAAATCTGAAGTGATTCAAAAAGCCCATGTGCAGGCAGAATATGATGACAAAGATCGATTGATCTTAAAATCAAATTTCAATGCGCGTGGCGATATCCTTTCTCAAGAACAGTATTCATATATTGATACAAATATGATTATTCGCCAAAAGGATTTAGTGGATGATTCAGGACATATATTCCATCAAGCGATTTTTGGTCGGGAGCCACATTCAATTTCATATATCGAATGGGTATTTGGCGTAGACTCCGTTAAAAAATGGGATGATCGATTTACCACATCTGACTTGAATGAGATCGATAAACCAGATAATTATCGGTTTTATGACGTGGATGCATTTGAGTATGGGGGTAAAGAAATTGATTACGATTCATTAGGCAGGGTCACACGGGATGAATGGTTTCGAAGGCCCGATGATAAATCCATGCATAAATTCTTATATCGTTATTATGATGATACCAACATCACCCACATGTTTGAATATGATTCAAACGGCGTGCTCATTATGGACGTCAAACTTAGTCCCGATGGTACAGAAGCAATATTTTGGTTTACGGGCCCGCCAGACACCAGTGTACAAAATCACAGTACTGTAGCCTATAATCTGGATGGGGATCTCAGCTGGGGGACTATTCATTGGGCGGTTCCCGGTGAAAATGATAGCGCCAGCATCGATCTCAGCAATATCCTGCGAGGTGACTATACACTGTCCCTTGAAACTGATAGTAGCCTAAGGGATAGTGCAGTTTATGATATCCATTTTGATGGCAATGGCGTGAAAGGGTATAGGGCAACCAAAAGAACCATTCACCATATTACCTATGATATTAGTCCGCCCCTAATGACATTAGATATGGATAAGTATCTCAAGGAGGTATTTCTCTCATTCACTTCTTCTGAACCCATGGATTCGGCCTTTATCGTTTGGGCGCCGGATTCCAATTTTACACATATTGCTTCCGATACGGTTATATTAACACACGATGAACTATTAGCCACCGATCGATTTAGGCCAAGCCATCAAACGGACTTGGTTGATGGTGTGATGTATGATCCAGAGATTTATGGGTTCGATATTGCAGGTAATTTGTCACAACCGGGCATTCGGCAGGATGTGATTTATGATGTTACACCACCAGTTTTGACCATTTCAGAGCCGCTATCAGGTGCCTGGGTGAACCACCAAAACATTTCTATGGGTACAAATGAACCCATTCAGAATTGGACGATAACGGCCCAGTGGCAGGGTGGTTTAATTGATGAAAGCGCCCCCTATTCATATATTTTCTCAGATACAGTTCAATTGAGTGATGACAAGGATTTAATGGCGTTTTTTCAATTAAACGATGGCAGTGTTTATTCCTATTCAATCGTGGGGTCAGACTTAGCAGGCAATGAATCAGATGCGGTTTCAATTGATTCCATACATTTTGATATTACGCTACCCGTACTCACAATGATTTACCCATTTGATGATGCGGCAATCAAAGATCCATCCGTGAGTTATGCGTCAAGTGAAATCCTATTGGCTGGGGAGTTTTTATGGACGGAAATAGAGGGTACAATGGATACATTGTCTCCCCACGTTGTGACTCTTGTAGATGGGGAACTGTCTGCAGAAGAAAAAATTCATATTCGATTAAAGAATGCACCGGTTTTAACCGATGGTTCCGTGTATGCCATTTTGTTTACAGGCCAGGATTTAGCTGGAAACGAAAGTGAACCCGTTACAATTTCTAATGTATTATTTGATACCACTCCGCCGGCATTTACATATACGGCGCCAGGCTCTGGTTCGGCCTTAAATCATCAGGCGGTTTCCTACGAAGTATCTGAAAATTTATTTACAGGTGCTATTCTTTGGTCGTGGGTAGATGGAAAAAGAGATACAGCCAGTCAACACCGGGTTGAGTTAAAAGATATTGAATTAACGGCTGGACGCCATGATAGTATTGTTTTATCCAATATGCCTCAACTCACCGATGGTGGCATTTATTCAATTCTATTTACAGGATCAGATCGAGCAGGAAACGTGGCAGACACAATTGTCATATCGGATATTTTGTATGATTATACCGCACCAGAAATGGTCATTGACTATCCATTGCCGCGATCAATATCCAATACCACAGCCATGACATACACCTTGTCGGAAGATATTCATGAGGGTCGATTTAAGTGGATTTGGCTTGGAGGTGTGGAAGATACACTTGCCCCATACACAGCGATTCTTAATTCAGCAGAACGGTCTGGCGGTGCCCATTCTCAAATTGAGCTATATAATAACCCTACTGTTGTAGAAAATGCCCTATATACCATGACGTTTTCAGGGCGTGACCGCGCTGGGAATAAAACAAAACCGGCGTTTGTTCCAGGATTACAATATGATTTTACGCCACCGGAATTAACTTGGATATCGCCAAAAGATGGAGAAGCAGTCAATCATAAAAATATTCAGTTTAGCAATAGCGAATTATTAGAATCAGGTACCATTTCCTGGACTTGGGTTGATGGGGTGGACGATCCGGACAGTGTTCATGTTATGAGTTTAGAAGGACCAGAATTGTCGAGAAATGAATTTGGACCCGGATTAATTACAAACGAACCGCCCTTGGTTGACGGCGGTATATATAGTATAAGCTATGTTGGGTTTGATCCGGCAGGGAATGAATCTAATCATATTAATATTCAAAATGTGCTTTACGATATCACCCAGCCAGAGATAACCATTAACTATCCTTTACCAAAATCCATTTCTCGAACGAGTGCCGTGACTTATACCTTATCCGAAGATCTTGATACGGGTAGATTTAAATGGATATGGTTGGGCGGTGTCAAAGATACCTTAGCACCGTATACGGCCATATTGACTGAAGAAGAAATGCAACAGGGGGATCATATAGAAGTTGAACTATCCAATAACCCAACAGTGGTGGAGAATGCACTGTATACAATGTCCATTACGGGAACGGATCGGGCCGGAAACAAAACCAAACGCGCTTTTGTCCCAGGGTTGCAATATGATTTTACGCCACCTGAGTTAACGATTATAAGCCCAGAGAATGGGGACGCTGTTAACCATAAAAAAATTCATTTTATGAATAGTGAAAAACTGGCATCGGCTCAAATGATTTATAGACGAACCGGTGGTATACCCGATCCATCATCCCCCCATATGATAGAATTGTCCGGTGAAGAACTTCATGGAAAAGAATTGGGTCCCCTTGATTTGGCGACACCGCCCACATTAATGGATGGGGCTATTTATTCAATACTATATGTGGCGTTCGATCCGGCAGGGAACCAGAGTGATACGACGCGTAAAGAGAACATTCTTTATGATGTAACGCCACCCACATTGGCATTCACCTATCCGGAATCCCAAGTGTTTACGACGAAAACAACGCTACTGTTTGATGTGTCAGAAGCCATATATAATTTTAATATTCAATGGGATGGCTTAGGTAAAGAAAGTGAACCCCATGCCATTACATTTTCTTATCCCGATGTCTTAGATAAGGGATCTTTTAATTCAGATGATTTAACAATTCCGTCGTTAAAAGATGGGTTTGCTTATTCAATTACATTAAATGGCTCAGATCGGGCAGGAAACATGGCCAATCCCGCCACCCTGAGTGATGTGAAGATCGATCTCACGCCGCCTGAATTCACCGCATTTACGCCTCAATCTGGCTCGTTTATTAATCAAGTGGATATTGGTTGGACATTATCAGAGGATATCGCTGAAGGATCCGTGTCATTTCAACACGCAGGAACAGATGGGGAGTTGGTGTCTGAATTAATAAATTTAGAATTAAACGCTGGGGATCGAATTCCTCTTGGATTGGAGAATAGTGTTGATCTCCGCGACGGAATGAAATATACCATTACTGTTACAGGGATCGATTTTGCGGGTAATATTTCTAAGCCATCTTCGGTCGACGATATCACCTATGATATTTCGCCACCAGAAATTATTATAACCCAGCCCAAATCAGATAGCTTCGTAAATATATTGGATGTGGTCTATTCGGTAAATGAACCGTTACTCTCGGGCCAAATGATATGGATCAATGAACGAGATGAGAAAATGGTATTCGATCTGCGAAGTGAAGACTTATCATCAGGGAAACATATTCTCAAAGATTATAGCATCACTCCAGAAGAAGATATGCCTTATCGAATTACCATAGAAGGGATAGACCGGGCAAACAATAAAAGAACATCGGACCCCATAGAAAATGTCATGTTTGATGTGACGCCACCCGTATTAACCATTCTCAGCCCTCTATCAAATTCGCCCATAAATCATACAAAGCTTACTTTAAGTATTAGCGAACCCATAGAATTCGGTTCTGTTCGATGGCATGCTACCGAAGGTAATGATCCTAAATCGCCCCATATCAGACCATTGAAAGATGAATTGCTAACGGGGGGAGACTTTATTGATTATGAATTCTCTGCACCACCTCAATTGGTGAATGGCGTCTCCTATACCATCACGATTGAAGGAAGCGATCTTGCGGGAAATTTGTCAGAATCCTATTCAGTAGACGGCATTCTATTTGATACGATTCCACCAGAATTTGTAAAGGTCACGCCTGTGGATAAACAGCATATTAGAGAAGCAAATATCGAATATACGCTTACAGAAGATTTGGTTTCTGGAAAAATATATTTTGATCACGTGGGTGGTACATCGGATCCGAAAACAACTCACATGATAACCCTTGCTGGTGGTAAAAAGAAAAAAGGGGTGCAGGGTGGGAAACTTCCAGCCTCATTTGTCAAATTAGTGAATGGTGCCGTATACAATATTCGATTTGAAGGATTAGATGCTGCCGGGAATATGGCGCCAGACGTATTGGTTACTGAGATTGTATTTGACGACGATCCGCCGTCTATACTTATTTCTGATCCGGTGAATAATTCATACCGAAATACACAAGACATTTCGTTTTCAATCAGTGAGGATTTGACAGAAGGGATAATTGAATTATCTCATATCGGGGATAAAGCCGATCCAAATGCACCCTATAAATTTGCCTTAGAAGGCAAATATCTTCAATCGGGGTTGTTTGAAAAATCAAGATTCCCTGAATTAAAATGGGTGGATGGTGCCACATATACATTAACAATTAACGGCATAGACCCTGCAGGGAATGTTGCGAAAGAGTCTAAAATATCTCATATCACTTATGATATTACACCTCCGGTTATTACAATAGACAATATGGTGAATGATAGTTATATAAATACCAATGCGTTAAGTTATTCTTTGAGTGAGAATTTAAAGAACAGCACCATCGTATTCACCCAAACCAGTGGGGCGCCAGATCCTCGTTCGCCACACACGGTGGCCCTTTCTGACTCAGAACTCAATGGGGGAAACTTTATAAACAAAGCATTGCGAAATGGGCCAAATCTTCAGAATGGGTCGATTTATAAAATTGAATTTAACGGTTTGGATTACGCCGGCAATGATGCGGCTCCGATTATATTGTCGAATATTGTATTTGACAACCAACCGCCTGAGTTATCCATCAGTCGCCCCATTGATTCCGAGCAAATTAAAAAGACTATTGTGTCATACATGAGTAACGAACTGTTAAAAGAGGCTGTGGTTATCTATAGCCAAACCAGTGGTACCATCGATGGTAACTCGCCGCATAGGGTTTCTTTAACAGGCGCATTGTTGACTGAAGGTGTGCATAGCGATCATGACATTGGCATTACGTCACAATTGGCCGATGGCGGCCGATACACCGTTTCAATAGAAGCATGGGATAAAGCAGGGAATCCGGCAACCATTACGCCAATTAATGATGTCTATTTTGATATTTTACCGCCAGCGTTATCATTATCAGCACCTAAGTCAGGTTCCATCGTCAATACCGCTGTCCTTACCTATGGTACATCAGAAGAAATGGGAAAAGGGCAAATGCGTTTTGTCCGGTCCGGTGGAGCGGAAGATCCTCTCAGCCCTCATGAGATAGAAATGACGGGAATGCGGCTAAAACAGGGTGACCATTATGACGAATCATTTGAGAATGATATGGCATTAAAAGATGGTGGCATATATACCATTGAATTCTCTGGGGAAGATTTAGCTGGCAATGTCTCCGAATTAGTGTCCATTAATAATATTACCTTTGATATAACGCTACCCGAAATTGCCATAACACAACCTATAGAAAATGGATTTTATAATCAAATCAATTTAGATTATGAGTTAAAGGAATTATTAGCATCCGGTTCAATTATTCTTGAAAGAAGAGGCGGGAATAATGATCCCATGAGTCCGCATACAATTGACCTACTGGGAGATCAATTAAATGCAGGGCAGATCAAAGGGATCAATATTAATTCGGGCACCAATTTAACAAGCAATACCACGTATAATATTCGAATAGAAGGCCAGGATATGGCTGGGAACAAGGGCAAATCAGCGGAAATCACTGGGGTAACCTTTGACGATATTCCCCCTGAAATATCTATCACTTCACCTTCGCCGGATTCATATATAAATACACCGACTCTCGGTCTTAGAACGAATGAAGTCCTTTCCGAAGCGCAGGTTGAATGGATTTGGGTAGAAGGTAACCCAGACCCCGCTGGCACCCATGTGTCAAAAATGATTGGAGATCAATTGTTGGATGGAGATTATCCAGAAGTGAATTTTGATCCAGCACCAGCCTTAACCAGTGGTGCATGGTATCGGGTTGTATATACGGGTACAGATCGAGCCGGAAATTCGTCTACCACCGAATTAGGGTCTTTATTCTTCGATAATGAACCACCGGTGGTTTCTGTTTTATTCCCAATAGAAAATGGATTCACCAATATAAATGAAGTGAGCTATACATTGAATGAACCGCTACTCATGGCCAATTTAATTTGGACACCTATTGATGGTTCTGGCCCACTATCAATCGATATGATCGGCGATGAACTGAAGGCGGGATCTTTTTCTCAAGGAAAATTGACGAACCAATTAGATTTAACAGATGGTACAATTTACAATCTATCCATTACGGCCATCGATCGCTCCGGAAATGAGGCAGAATTATCTTTAGCGAAAAATGTCACTTACGACAAATCGAAGCCAAAATTTACTGACGTTTTTCCAAGCACCAGCGCAAGGGTGAATTCCCAATTGCTAAAGTGGACGGCGAATGAAGAGCTGGTCAGTGGGAAGTATACCTGGATCCATATGGGCGGAAATGCAGATCCGTCTGCACCACATACATTTGAACTTACGCCCGAATTATTGAGCGCAGCATCGCATGACAATTCCACGCTTCCAGATTTAGCACTAGTGACAGATGCCATGTACCGAATTACGTTACAGGGTACAGACAAGGCAGGGAATACGGGTAAAAAGTTCATTATGAGTGTTGTGTTTGATGATATTCCACCCACATTAGAAATTAAATACCCCGAATCCAAAACTGCAGTTAATCACCTGGATGTGGCTTACGGAATTTCAGAAGGGTTAAGTACCGGACAATTTATATACACACAAGTTGGCGGCGTGTCTGATCCAAACTCACCAGTCACTTTTGATTTAGTTGGAACAGAACTTGAAACAATTATTGACCCTCCAAAGTTACCTAAAAATCCACCTGTATTGCAGGATGGCTCTATTTATAATATAGTTTTTAAGGGTGTTGATTTGGCCATGAATACGTCAGAATCCAATTTGATTGATAGTGTAAAATATGATATTACCCGTCCGGTAATAACGATTCATAATCCCCAGCCTAAATCGAACTTAATGGGTGTAGAAATTTCAATCGAAATCAGTGAAGATCTCATGGATGGCAAAATGGTATGGACGCGAACAGGCGGTCTAAAATCTAGAGTTACAAGACAAAAAATACCACTATATAACGAATATTTGACTGAAGGGATGCATCCCCATGCAAAACTTCCCATGGATAAAACTTTGAGTGCCAGTGTTATCTATTCTCTTTCAGTGGACGCTCAAGATTTTGCAAAAAATCAAGCCGAACCTGTGGAGGTAGAAAAAATTGAATATATTCGTAGTATGGCAGGTAAATGGTACTATAAAGGTCAAATTATTGAAGTCGTATGGGTATTTGAGCCTGATGACTCAGGTATTAAAGGTCGGTTTATGCAGGGACTATCTTTAGGAACAAAAATTAGCGATCAAGAAAAAGGTGATTTTGAATTCGACTTTAGTCAAAAACCTTGGGTATTAACTTTGGATATGGATAATCCGAAGAAAAATAGAATCAGTCTAATGGAATTTATTGACAATACGCATATGCGTGTAGTGACCGGAGAAAAGAAACCACGAAGCTGGCAAGATGGAGAAGTAATGGAATATGAGTGGCGCCCAGAGTAGTTAATATGTTAATTGTTCAATGAAAAAAGATAATTCCTCATTATATTCGCCGGCTATTTTCACATGATTTTTGAACAGGAGAAATTTATTTATGGCTAAGAAACAAAAAAGTTTTGCAGAGAAGTCTTCCAAACATGGTGGTAAAGATCTGGCTCACGTTAAATTTGTTAAAAGTGTTGAATCGGATAAAGAGGGGTATTGGCGCTTTAATGAATCCATGATATCAATGGAAAAAGGTACAAGCTTAGAGGCAACGCTCAAAGCAATGGATTCAGATACAAATTTAGCAGAGATTGAATTAACAGATTTAAGCGCTGATAGCTCGAAACCTGCAGTAGAAGAAGCGGTAGCTGAGGCTGAAGCCACTGAAGTTGTAGTTGAAGAATCCCCTTCGGATGCGTCGGATGACTCAATAAAAGAAGAGACAGAAGCGGTAGCTGAGGCTGAAGCCACTGAAGTTGTAGTTGAAGAAGCCCCTTCGGATGCGTCGGATGACTCAATAAAAGAAGAGACAGAAGCGGTAGCTGAGGCTGAAGCACCATCTGAAGAAGAATCAAAAGTAGACGAATCGACTGAAGCATCAAATGATGCGCCAGCGGAAGAACTTGTTGATCCAAAGTCAGAAGAGACATCATCCGAAGAAAAATCTGAATAATTGTAAATATATAATTATTCGTTATATCTGGAGAGGTGGCCCCGCATTCAGCGGGGCTTAAGGCGTCCCGCATACTGCGGGATGTGAAAAATAAAAATAGATCGTATTAAACAGTATATTCTTTTGTGTATTATGTCTATATATTAAAGAGTGAAATGGATAATAGGTACTATAT
>Ga0208638_1001422_pt1 | contig 13118 bp, 22 predicted proteins | sample ETNtaG_34_FD_185753 | JGI IMG/M metagenome (GOLD analysis project Ga0208638, IMG submission 185753) | Marine microbial and viral communities from oxygen minimum zone, Eastern Pacific Ocean - ETNP201306SV51 (SPAdes) (version 2) | ecosystem: Environmental > Aquatic > Marine > Oceanic ...
CGACATTGTAAAGAAGGGTTGGATACGAACAAGGTTCAGACCACGAGAAGGTGCTTGGGTTGCCGAAACTTGGAAGTGGGGAACACGAGAAAAGAAAGCAATTCGTAAATGGGCGAAATATGAATCTCGTGGAAAGAAACAATTCAGAGTGAATTTTGTATCAACATCAAAAAAGAAATTAATTGGACATAGTTATAGTCTTGATATGATTAGAGAACAAATAGTAGAATCAAGTCTTTCTCGTATATGGAGAGATTTCCAAGAGAATGAGTTTGGTATCATTACATCTTGGAGAGTTGGTGATAAAGATAATCGAAAGAACTTGTCTTTATTAAAAAGTGCAATTCGTAGTGGTGGATATGGGTTTGTTAGAATTGATGGAGTTGGTCAAGAGGAAGTTGATGGTAAAGTAGTACAGGCAAATGAACCATCTTTATTAGTTAAGAATGTTAAGAAGGGTGGAGGACCATTAGTTGATACTAAAAAGTTTGAAAAGTTTATGTATGGTCTTGGGAAAAGATATAAACAATGGGGTATTGTATTACACCATCCTGATAAAGGAACAAGACTTATAGCATTAAAAAATGAAGATGGAAAATCTATTTCACCAAAGGTAGATGCAAAAATGAGTAAGTTTAATCCAATGAAAACTGCTCAGTTCTTTTCTAAACTTAAAGGTAAACCATTTACATTTGAGGGTTTTAAATATGCAGATAGACCTGAGAATTGGATACATGGAATGTCTTTGGAAAAGAAAGGTGAAGTGGATATCCATAAAAGGGAATCTACTGAAAAGTGGATGAAAGAAATAATGAATATATTAAAGGAAAAATAATATGGATTATTTTAAATTATGGAAATCATAGGCAGTGATAAAATTGGATTTATATCTAAGGATAAACATGGTAGTAGTACATTATTGGCTTTAATTAGTGGTTATGATTTTATCAATAGAACCTCTGAAGATTATCCGTCTGAAAAGATTGTATTATTCCCGTGGCGAGACGAATTTGAACACGTAAAAAGCGGGTTTTTTCAGGATATCACGGGGGGATTAGAGCAGTTATTATCCCAGCGAACTCCGAAAAATTTAAGTGATGAAAGCATATTATATATATTTAGATATCTTTTTAATAAAAAAAATAATGCAAGTGTATTAAATGTTAATGCAGGCCATAAGGAGATTTACTTTTGTGAGCGTACCGATTTTTTTCCTTATTTTTTAACAGATAATAATAAATTTTATTTTTTTGATTTAAAACATTTATCAAATCCAAAATTAATTGAATGGATTTCTGAACGAGATCCACAATGGAAAAATGTTTCAATTCCTCATAGGAATTCATCCCTGAAGAATCCGAAAATAATAAAAATTAAAAATATTTTACGTCAAATAAAAGACGAATTGGGTGAAGATTATCTTGATTATGAAGATATGAATAATTGGCCCACATTCAAACACTATTATGAATTTAGTAAAATATTTTTTGAATCACGTAAAAAATCAAAACAATTTTTAAATTTTGATTAATTTGATAAAGGAAAAAAATTAATATGGATTTTGTTATAGAGTTTATTAAGAGTAATTGGTTAGTAATTTTTTGTTTGTATACTATACATCAAATAGAAATATTAGATTGGTTAGCAGAAAAGATTGCGAGAATACTACCATGACATATGAAATAATTGTACCTTATGCAACAGAAACAACAACTGTAATGTATAAATATTATTGGTGGTCTAAGTAATGGCATTAGTTAGTACGAGTGTTTGGGCAACAAAGAATAAACATAAAAAGAGAACACGACAAGGTTTAGGTCGTGGAACAAAGTTTGGATCAAAAGGTTCTAAACGATACAAGAAAAAACCAAGAGGTCAAGGAAAATGAAAAAATCAACATTCATAGAAGGTCATGAATTAGGTAGGTATATAGAAATTAGAGAACTGGTTAAAGAGTATCCTAATGATATGGAATTGGGTGGTAAAGTACGAGCGTTATTTTGGGAGTCTAAACCACATTATCCATCTAAGGAAATGAGGGATAGGTGGAATGGCAATGAAGCATAAAGATTATATGAAATTAATGAAAACACCTTTTGATGATTTGTCAAAAGAGGATCAACAGAAAAGAACAACTGAGTTTAATAGACGAATGAAGATAGCAACAAAGTTTATGAGCGGTCTTAGAGATGGTAAGATAGATGAAGAATTTGTAGACTTGGTGGAAGATGATGATCCGATGAAAGAAACGATAGAAATATTAAAAATAAAAGTGGATGATAATCTGGGAGCAGAAGCGTAAATGGCTAGAAATTGGTTAGGTAATAAAAAAATAATAAGGGAAGATAGGTATATATCAAAATCAAAGTATACAGAATCGGAAATCCGTTGGGAAAAATTTAAAATAGTTATATGGTTAGTATTAGGTGGAGTATGGACATATTTCATAATACAACCACAAAGTTGGTTTTAAGGAGTTATAAATGAACCTACAAGGTAAAAAAGCAAAAGTTACAAAAACAATCACTTCCGTAAATGGAGCACTACACGAGGGAGAAGTTATACTCGTGGAGCGTAGAGAAAATGGACATTGGAGATGTAGAGACAATATGGGTCGCATCTTTTATATGGAAGAATCAGATTTAAAAATAATAAAAAAATAGCTTGACTTTAACGCATTTTATTCGTAAGATCAAGTATGAATGAATTAATAAAACCACTTACAATTGAAAGTTTTGCAGAATATGATAAAATGGATCCTGTAAAAAGAAAGGCCATTGAAGCTCAGTTGTTCCAAAGTAGTCAGGTAAAGAAATACCGAGAGAAGAAAATTAAAAAACTTATGAAGAGATATGAAAAACGAAAGTTAATCAAAATGTTGGCACAGGCTAATAAGATAGTTGAAAAGGGTGTCAATAAGTTATATTGGTGGAGAGTTCAACAAAAGAACACTACTAAGATTGGTGATACACATCGTGATGTTGAAGAAAGAAACAATGAGACTGGAATAAATGCAGCCTTACATACTACCGAAAGACTTTGGTGGGAGGCAAAGTATTCCGATACTCACCCTAACAAGAAACTACGTGGTAAGTCATTCAGAGACTACGATTTCCATAAGGTTTTAAAACAGAAAGGTTATAAGAGAGAACTAAATGATAAGGGAAATGAATCAGAATGGTTCTTTGATATCACCTTAGAAGATTTTTTAATTCATCTTGAAGAGTTCATAGGTGGTAAACCAAAAAAGACTCTTGAATTGAGAGCAGGTCAAGGTTATGTAATAGATGAAATAGTTGAAGGTTGGGATGAAGGATATGATTTTACTAATGTACACGCTAGTGTAAGGATTGGTAAGAATATAGCAACCTTAACTGCCTCAAAAAGAAAATCATATGTTCCAATATACATCGGTAAGAATCTTACATCACAATCCTCAGTTGTAATTGACAATGAAGATTATCAAATAGTGGATGATATGGAAACATTTTCTATTCATGGTATGAAGAGTGATAGTCCAAAGGTCCAGAAAATCATAGATGAAATAATCTCATTATCCATTGATAAAAAAGTAGCATTATTCATTGATGAATCTGACGACCAATCTCATACCTTGATATCCATGAAGATACTTGAGAAAATATATGACACTTTGAAAGGACTTGGTTATGATGTAAAGGTCACAACCCTATCGGGTACAAGACCTGAGCGTGGGGAAAAGATTCTTAACTTCATCAAAGGTGATGATGATAAGATTAAAAATGTTAGTATCTCTTATAATGAGATGCAAATTTTACAACCTGAAACTACCGTAAAACGAAACATAGTTTCAATAACAGTTTATTCAGATACAGATGTTGAACTATCTAATATCTCCGATAGTATGAAATCAGCTAAAGGTAGAGAGGATTTACTCAAGACAATTGCAATGTTGGTAGGAGAGAACGATTATGACTTAAAAGATACAAGTGAGTTTCCTCATTGGTTTATTAAATTTGCGACAGTTGGAAAAGAGAATGTCAGGAAGTTAGTATCTATGGGGAATAAAAAATATTCTACGATTGATGGTAAGGAAGTTCACTTCCACGCTGTAAATGGTGACTTTACATCAAATAGGGAAGCCCAAGAATATTGTAAAGGGATTGAAAATAAACATTCTAATAAACTTGTTGTGTTCATTACACAAGGTATGGCTACTACGAGTTTTAGTAGAACTCCCATCGCGAATACCGCAGTATTTACTGATAATGAATTAACTGCAGATGACATACAAAGTTTACATAGAGGTGCGACATTTGGTGAAGGTAAGGAATGGACTAATATGGTAATCGTCACCACAAATGACTCTAAGGAATTAAAGTTTCACGATGTTTTTGGTGAGGAGTTAATCGGTCTAAGTAAGAAAGAAAAAAATATTGTCATGAAAGAAATTCTTTCATTAAATGGTATCACCTATGTTTTACAAAATGGTTACGATTGTAGTTCTCATAGTCCATTGAAGTTGACTAAAGATATGGTAGAACAAGTTCTTATTCAAAAAGAAAAACAATTAATTACTCGTTCAAGTCTTACTTCATTATTGATGAACGATGAGTCAATAGATTTTGAGGAATTAGAAAAAATCTCAAATGGTAAAGGACTTAAAACATCTAAAAAATCAAAAACCAAAAAAGGTAAAACAAACTATCCATTTGGAAACCCAAACACAAATAATGAACCTACGAACAAAATGACGATGGCTAAAAAACAAAGAATAGCAAGAGCCATTGTGGAGAAACTAATTAATGTTTCATCTATAAGTAAAATGATGAATAAGGATATTACAGATTTTGATGACTGGAATTTACTTGGTTTACCTGAGGATATATTTTTTCGTCTATATGATAATAATTTAGATTTGAAAGAAAGATTAGATGATATCCATATCGCATGTAGCGATAAGAAATATATGGTAGAGGAACACCTAAAAAAATTAACGGTTTGAAATGAGATTATATATTTATCAAAATAGACACATACAAAATATAGTATCGTCTATACAAAAAAATGATTATGTTGTTTTGGAAAATAACTTTTCTATACATCTATGGAAAACATTCTTCGATTATAATAATATGAATTATATTGAAAAAACTATCAATTATATAACTATGAAAAAATATTTAAGTGAGGAATTTAAAATGAAATTTGAGAAGAAATTTGATGTAGTACTTGGTAATCCACCATATCAACTACAAGTAGGGCCCAATAACACTCAAACTATTTGGCATAAAATTGTAGAAAGATGTTTAGAAGTATTGAAATATAGTGGAACTATGACTATGATTCATCCTGACTCTTGGAGAACTTCTCCTGATAAAAATTTTGAATCAATAAAAAAAATGTTATTGAGTAGAACTCTCGTATCTTTAGAAATGTTTGACGAGGCACAAGGTATGAAAACATTTGGTGCTTCTACACCGTATGATATATACACATTAATTAACGAACCAAATCTTGATAATAAGAAAACAAGAATTGTTGGTAGTGATGGAGTTGTAATGGAAAAATATCTATCTCAGACAGATTATATACCAAATGGTTTGTTTGATTCTTTTGATCCCTTGTGGATAAAAAATGGTGAAGAAAAAGTAAAGACTATTTCTGATAGTACATATCATACACAAAGACTTTATATGTCATCAGAAAAAAATAGTGATTTCAAACATCCTTGTGTATATACTACTACAAAAGATGGAAGTATTAATTTTCGGTATTCTAATGTGAAAAAAGGACATTTCGGAGTTCCAAAAGTAATTTGGTCAAATGGTATGGCATCTTCGGTAGTCGTAGACAAAGATGGTCAATACGGACTAACTCAGTTCGCATTTGCAATAGTAGATGAACCAGAGAACTTAGAAATGATTAAGAAAGCAATGGAATCAGAAAAGTTTTTGGAATTAATGCAATACTCACAAGGAAAGAATCAAAGATATAATAGACGAGTAATAGCATTGTTCAAAAAAGATTTTTGGAAAGAATTTGTTTGATATTAGAATACATAGAACACGCCAGAAACTTTAAATATATGAGTGGAGTTGCACGAGATAAACTCAGAATTAAACAAACTGCAGAAGTTTTCACTCCAACAGAAAAAGTACAACAAATGTTAGATGAAATAGAAGTGGAACGACCAAATATATTTACTGATAAAAATAAAACATTTTTAGATAATAGTTGTGGTGATGGTCAATTTCTATCAGAAGTTGTGATAAGGAAAATGGAAAGAAGTAATTGTACATTAGAGAAGGCATTATCTACTACATACGGGGTAGAGATAATGGAAGATAATGTTAAGTTATGTAAAAAACGATTAGCAGGCCCAAATCCCACACAAGAGATATTAGATATATTGGATAAAAATATTGTATGTCATGATGCATTAACTTATGATTATAGTTTTGGTGAACCAGTTGGAGTGGAAAAGTTTTTTTAGCAAGAAATATGACGTTTTCAAGAATTTTAGATATATATATTAACAGAAGTTATTTGATATCGCACAAAAGTGGATATCGATGTTTGACTAAAAAGTAAACAACAAGGAGAAAAACAATGAGTAAAGCACTTATTAACCGCACAAATATCCCTCATTTCGATAGGGATGAATTTTTAACCCCGTTTGACAGAGTATTTGATCAATTATTCGAAACAAATTTTCCAGAATTTGTTCGTTCAGTTGGTGTTAAACCATATCAAGGTTCAGCATATCCAAAAGTAAACGTATATGAATACGATGAGAAAGTTGGTATTATTGCTGAGATTCCTGGATTAGACAAGAAACATCTTAATGTAGAAGTTGAAGATGGTGTACTTACCGTTTCTGGTGAGAAACATCACATTAAAGAAGATGAGAACGCAAAAGTTCTTCGTAGAGAATTAAAAGCTTCTTCCTTCAAACGCAACTTTGAGTTAGGTGAAAATCTTGATGGTGAAAATATCAAAGCAACATTTAAGAATGGTATTTTAAATATCGATATTCCAAAGGTTGAACCAGAACAACCAAAAAAGACATTCGTTAAAATATCATAAACTTTAAAAAGGGCTCAACCGAATTTTTAGTTTCCAATAGAAATAAACTTAAAAAATCAACCGAGCCCTTTTTTTACTTAAATGGGGTAAATCATGCAACAAGAAATGAATCCAAACCCCGAATCAGGGGTAAATCCACTTGAGAAATACGGTATAAATCTTACCGAACTTTCTAAAGAGGGAAAAATAGATCCAGTCATTGGACGCGAAGATGAAATTCGCAGAATCGTCCAAATATTATCAAGAAGAAAAAAGAACAATCCAGTATTGATTGGTGAACCAGGTACAGGTAAAACTACCGTAGTCGAAGGTTTAGCCAAGAGAATTATTGAAGAAGATGTTCCCGAAAATATGAAGGGGAAACAACTTATTGCTATGGACTTATCGGCAATGGTTGCTGGTGCAATGTATAAAGGACAATTTGAAGAACGACTGAAAAATTTTATAAAAGCCGTTAAAGAACAGAACGGTGATATTATCATCTTCATAGATGAGATACATATGATTGTTGGGGCTGGTGGTCAGGGTCAAATGGATGTGGCTAATATTATTAAACCAGAACTGGCTCATGGAACATTAAAGGTTATTGGGGCCACCACTCTCAACGAATATCAGAAATATGTAGAACCAGATGCCGCACTTGAACGGAGATTCCAACAAGTGTATATCGCAGAACCTAATGTAGAAGATACTATTACGATACTACGAGGTATTAAAGATAAGTATGAGGTTCATCATGGATTAAGTATCAGAGATTCTGCACTTATTTCTGCATCAACATTATCAGATAGATACATATCAGATAGATTTCTGCCAGACAAGGCGGTGGATTTGATAGATGAAGCCGCCTCCAAACTTAGAATGGAGATGAACTCTGCACCAGAACTCATAGATAATCTTAAACGAAGATTAATGATGTTAGAGGTGGAAAGAGAAGCACTCAAAAAGGAAAAGGATGTAAAGTCCAAAGAGAGATTGAAGGTCTGTAAAGACGAAATCAAAACTACCAAAGATGCACTTGGAACTAATATGGTAGTGTGGGAAAAGGAAAAGGAAGCTGTAAACAATGTATCTAAACTTAAAGAAGAACTTGAAGATGCAAAGTTTCAAATGGAATCCCATCAACGAGAAGGTAATTATGCAGAAGCTTCTAAATACCAATACGATACAGTTCCAGAACTTGAAAAAACAATAGAAGAACACACCAAGACATTAGAGAACTCTCGGTTTATTAAACTTGAAGTTACTACTGAAGATATAGCAGAAGTTATATCCAAGTGGACTGGTATACCTGTAAATAAAATGTTAGAGGGTGAGAAAGAAAAACTTCTTCAATTAGAAAGTTATTTACGAAATAGAGTTGTAGGACAAGAAGAAGCATTGAAGAAAACTTCTGATGTTATTCGTATGTCTAAAATGGGAATCACAGATATTGATAGACCACTTGGTTCATTTCTATTTTTAGGAAATACTGGTGTTGGTAAAACTGAACTTGGTAAAACTCTAGCAGAAGCACTCTTTGATGATGAGAAGGCTTTGGTTCGTGTAGACATGAGTGAGTTAATGGAACAACATTCAGTAAGTAAGTTAATTGGTTCACCACCTGGGTATGTAGGTTACGATGAAGGTGGACATTTAACCGAGAAGATTCGCAGACGACCTTACTCTGTTATTCTGTTTGATGAAATAGAGAAGTCACATCCGAGTGTATTAAATATTCTATTACAAGTTTTAGATGATGGTAGGTTAAGTGATTCAAAAGGTAGAACGATTAACTTCAAGAATACGATTATTGTAATGACTACTAATTTAACTGAATTAGAACTTAATGTGTTTTTAAGACCAGAGTTAAGAAACAGAATAGATGAGATTGTCAAATTTAATGATTTGAATAAAGAAGTGGTTGAAAAGATTGTAGAGATGCATATTCAAGGAATGATACAGACCATTGAGAAACAAGGCATAAAATGTGATGTGAATGGTGGTATTCGTGACTATTTAATAAAGAACGGGTATCAACCAGAATATGGTGCAAGACCCGTTAATAGATTAATTCGTAGAGATATACTTTCAGAAGTATCCAAATATATGTTGGAGAATCCTGAAACAGAATCTATACATATAAACTATAATAACGGAGTTATTGTGAGTGGGTAAGATTGGTCGAATTATTAATGTTAATGACACTTTATATGAAGTATTGGGAACTATGGGTGTAGAACGTTCTAATGATAAAGGTACAGACTATTGGAAAGAAAGATGGGGAGCCGATACAGTTCTTAGAAACGGGAATGATTATTACTATTGTAGGACCATAATTAATGCAGAATTTGAAGATATTTAAAAAAATGAATATTTATTAGTAATAGGAGAAGTATATTATGTCAAGTAAACCAGAACATACAACTTATTTCAGAGAAATAATTCGTAGGTTAAAAGAAATGGAAATAGAGTTTGGGAAATCCCCTGAACCTAATGAAAAGGCTTATAGCGAAATGGATGGCAAAATTGAACTTATGGAATTACCATTTCCACCTGAGATGTTTGATAGATTATCTTCTGATGAAAAAGAAACTTTATATATTTGGTTAAATAGACGTAATATGCCACAGGCGTAGTTTTGAATGAAAAGTTATTAGAGTTAAAACGGAAAAAGTTACAACGACAAATTCTTTATTTACGAACAGACCTTGAAGAAACAACATTTATTTTTCAGGACTGTTTAGTAGAATTTGAGGGTGAATTTAGAGATTATTTTAAAAATGAATCTGCTAAAGACCACAAAAAAGTAACTACGGATCCTCCTGAATTTGATATTCCAAGAGAAGATGTCAATATTGTTTTTAAAAAAATAGCTCAAAAAACCCACCCCGATAAACTTGTTAAAGAGGATACTTTATCATCAACATATAAAGAAAAGGTTGATATGTATAAAGAGGCGTTGGGGTCAGTAGAGAATAAAGATTGGTCAAGGGTAATAGAAATAGCAATGGAATTAGATATTGATGTTTCTGATGTGAAAAATGATGATAGTGACTATTTAAATGAGAGTATAAAGGCATTGACAGATAAAATAAAAGAATTGCAAAATACTTATGCATGGATATGGTATCATGCAAAAAATAAAGAAAATGTAAAACAAATGATTTTACAATCATTAGGTTTAAATAAGGAGAAAGAAAATGGCAACACGAGATGAATTATATAGTCAGTTAAATGAACTATGGGAACAGTTTCAAGAGAACCACAGGTCACATGCTGAAAAAGGTAACAAAGCAGCTGGTGGTAGAGCAAGAAAAGCTATCGGTGAAGTAAAGAAATTGGTTACTGAGTATCGTAAAGCTTCAGTATCAGAATCTAAATAATAAGGAATATATATTATATTTATTATTAACAAAGGAAAAGTATGTTAAGAAAACAGTTGGTTTCAGATAAAATTGACCAATTACAATTGGCAGTTGAAAGGTTAAAATCAAGTTTGGTAGTACCCACCGAACCAGGTGATGTCGGTACACCAATTCAGGTCGTAGTAAATCAGTTACAGCAGATTGAAAACCAAATTGACCAGATAGTTAATTTGATTGAGTTAGAGGACGATTAATTAGTAATTGGGAGAAATTATGTGGACACTACAAGAAGTAGAATATTTCCATATTTAGTAGGATTGTCCGCATTACTCGTAGCGGGTAGTGCGGCATTTTACTCTGTATTTGGATTATCTAAATTATTTTCTGGAGCTACTCTCGCCGTAATCATTATGGCAGGTAGTTTAGAATTTGCAAAATTAGTTTCAGCATCATTCTTATATAGGTATTGGACTAAGGTAAATACTTGGTTAAAATATTATATGACAGTTGGTGTAGTAACATTGGTTTTAATAACAAGTGCAGGTATCTTTGGATTCCTATCTAACGCCTATCAAGGTGCTACGATAGAGTTTGAAAAAGAATCTACTAAACTATTGTATAAAGAAGATAGATTAGACCAATTAGAAGAAGATAAAACTTATCTTAAAGGAGAGTTAGAACTTGCTATATCAGAACTACCAGACAATTATATCACAGCGAAAAGACAACTTCGTGCAGATTATAATCCAAAGGTATTAGAAGTAAATGACCAAATATTAGATATTAAACAAGAGATAGGTGATTTAAAAACTGCCTTGATAGAAACTGGTGTTGATGTAGGTCCTGCTATTTACCTTGCAAGAGTATTTGGGACAGACGTGGATACGGTGGTAAAGTTCTTTATTTTTATTCTTATCTTTGTGTTTGATCCTATGGCTGTAGCACTTGTTATAAGTTACAACATAGCTATGGTAAATAGGCAACAGGGGTCATTGGACAGTGGGACAACTGTCAACCCAACAAAGAAAAAGAAACCAAAAAGACTTGGTTTATATAAAGAAGGTAAATCTATGATGGAGAAAATAGTTAAGGAAACCTTTAAACCAGATCCAGATGAAAAGAAACCAAAGAAAAAACCAAAGAAAAGGGTTACAAGAGAAGTAAAAAAAGTTGATAAGGTTATAAAAGAGGTTATAAAAGAAGAAAAGAGAAAGTTCAGAGATATGGATCACAGTGGAGATCGTGGTGCAATTCATTTTCCAGAAGTAGAAAAAACACAAAAAAAATAAAAAAAGCCTTGACTTTCTCGTTTTTTTGTCGTAAGATCAAGTAAGAAACAAGAGATAATACGATGAAAACAACTTTTAAACATATTGACTTGAACGATTCAGTCGATGATTTTATGAACCATTTAAACAATAATATGAATAAACCCGATGGTTATTCTTATGAGTTATCCACTCGTGGGAGTAAGTATTTTAAAGTGATTATGAATACTCGTGGAAGTCGTTCTGTTTATTGTTTCATAAATAAACGGAATGGTGAAATTCTTAAATCCGCTGGTTGGAGAGCACCAGCCAAAGGAGCAAGAGGTTCAGTTCTTATACCTAAATCATATTCACATTCAGATTGGAGTGGTGGATGGTTGTACAAAATTTTTGGAAATGTTTATAATACGATAGGTTAATTATGAAAGTAAAAGAAATAATCAATAAATTAGAAGAAATAGAAGGTAGTTTAGACGACGCTTTCTATTCTTTACCAGAATATAACGCAAATGTTGATTCAAGGGATTACATAGATTCCGCACGAAATGAGTTATATGTACTCAAGGAAAGTATAGAAAAATCGAATTTAGAAAACTACGAAGATTTTACCGAGGAAGATACAAATAATTAAAAAAACACTTGACTTTGACGAAAATTATTCGTAAGATCAAGTAACAATGAGAGATAATAAAATGAACTTAAATGAATATTTAATAGAAAATGACAGACATATTGGGGATGTCGTTATTCTTAATAGTGTCGGTACAGCCTTAGATAAGGTTAGTGGAGATACTTTTCCGATGATGGTTGATAATACTATTGGTGTTGATGAACCGATGAATATTATGGAAATGGAAATTAACGGTGATTCTTATGAGTGGTTTGGAGCATTATCTGAATCTGATAAGTCAGCTGTTGATGATGTTATGGTTAATCTATCGTATGAAGAATTAGTTTTAGGAAATAAGTAATGGTAGAAAAAAGACAATACGAATCTATTAAAGAGTTCGCAAAAGATTATCGGACAGAGATTATTCCGATGTTAAAATCCAAAGGTTTTACTCTTAGAATTAATACATCAAAGGGTAGTTATTATTATGATGGACGGATGAATTTTGTGATTAAAGGGGTACCCAGTAATTTTTATGTATGGACTCATGAATATAATAGGTATTCTAAAACTGAGAAGTCCCAGAAACTTTTAGGAGTTATTAGAGATAGGGTAAATAGTATTTTAGTGGAAAGTAATTTAGATGTAGATATGAATTTTGATTATGATAGAAATGTTCGTTATAAACCAATACCAGATGGGTGGGATGATGAACGGAATAGTTGATTATATTATAGAAAAATTTGACGGTGAAATTATGGAAGATAATCAATGGAGAGTTGATGGATCTAATGGAAACAAATATACAGTAGAATGGGATCCGTA
>Ga0208638_1001430_pt1 | contig 13098 bp, 13 predicted proteins | sample ETNtaG_34_FD_185753 | JGI IMG/M metagenome (GOLD analysis project Ga0208638, IMG submission 185753) | Marine microbial and viral communities from oxygen minimum zone, Eastern Pacific Ocean - ETNP201306SV51 (SPAdes) (version 2) | ecosystem: Environmental > Aquatic > Marine > Oceanic ...
GTGAAGCGTGCTAATAACATCATCTCTAGTGAATTCACCTCTGACCAATTCAAGAAGCCTCATAAATCGAACAGGATTAAAAAAATGAGTTATTGCAAAGCGCTCACAAAACTCAATCGGCATACCTTCTGTTAAAAGCTTGATTGGGATTGTTGAAGTGTTTGAAGTGATGATTGTTGACTTTTTACAAGAATCATTCAGTTTTTTATAAAGCCTTTGCTTTATATCAAGCCTCTCAACAACGGCTTCGGCAATCCAGTCACAACCGGCAAGTTCATGAAAGTGATCTCTTGTGTTTCCAAGATTGATAAGATTTTCAGCCTCTTTGCTCATAAGGCCGGGCATGTCGGGGTCTTTAAGTCTTTCCAGGCCCTTGCCTGACAACATGTTAACGTCTTCACCGCCACTAGGAAGATCAAGAAGCCAAACCTCTATTCCTGCATTTGCAACTTGACCCGCTATTCCAGCCCCCATCGTTCCGGCGCCAATAACGCCAACTTTTTTGATTTGACTTTTCATTCTAAATTTTTTAAGACAAATGACTTGATAGCGTCAAGGGTTTTTTTCGGGGCCTCTATTGGGAGCATATGACCAGCATTGTTGATGCAAGTAGTCTCGGCATTTAGTATATCTGCTAACTCCATCCCAAACCGATGCGGGGTGTTTTTGTCCTCAGTTGCGATAATAACATTTGATGGAATTTGGATATTTTTTGCACATTCAATGCCGTTTTTATACTGAGTACAGGCAACAAGATCTACAGCCAAAGGATTGCTGGACATAATTTGGCGACCGATGCCTATCGGCTGCATTCCTGGAACAGCGCTGATTCCTGATTGGGAGTGACTGCCAAAGCCCCATTTGAGTAACATGTCGGCTCCATCTCTAGGAGATTTTTTTGCTGTCTCAACTAGGGACTCGTTTACAGGAATTGATAGTGCGCTTGCGACTGCGGTCAGTGTTTTTAGTTTAGCTCCTAAAGAACTGGCAGCCTCGAGCGCAACAAGAAATCCCTGAGAGTGGCCGACTAAATGTATCGATTCGCAGCCGGCAATTTTGAGAGCACTTACAAGCCATTTGCCCATATCTTCAATAGATTTTAAGGGCTTGCCTTTAGAAAGACTGTGACCTGGAAAGTCTGGCGCAAAAACAGAGAAACCATGAAAGGCAAACCACCTAGACTGGAGTGCCCAGGACCTATGGTCTAGCCCACTACCATGGATAAACACTACTGTCGGCTTTTTTGAGTCAAATGTGCATCCACCAGTTGCAACAAAAGTGTTATGTGTATTAACAACAATATTCATTATGAAGATGCCTTTTCAGCTGCCTTAAGTCCTGCTTTAAAGTCATTAATAATATCTGTAATTGATTCGATTCCTGCTGATACTCGAATTAGGTCAGGGCTGCTTCCAGCGGCCTTCATTGCGGCATCATCTAAACGGGAATGGGTAGTGCTTGCCGGATGAAGGACAAGTGTTCTAGAATCTCCAACATTGGCTAGGTTTGAAGATAATTTAAGCGCGTCAATAAAGGCAGCTCCACCCTTGCGGCCACCTTTTACACCAAAGCATAACATTGATCCTGCGCCGATGGGAAACAGGCGTTTTGCAACTTGGTGTGTTGGGTTTTCGGGCAAATCAGGGTGGTTCACCCAAGAGACACAAGGCTGTTCTAATAGCCATTTAGAGAGCTTGATTGCGTTTTGCACATGCTGCTTCATCCTTAGGCTTAGTGTTTCAACACCTTGAAGCAGTAAAAAGGCGCTATGAGGACTCATGGCTGGGCCAAAGTCTCTCATCGACTCCGCTCTAATTCTCATGGTTAGTGCTGAAGGCCCAAATTCTTCCCAAAAATTTATCCCATGAAATGGCTCGTAAGGCTCTGTCAGGGTTGGGTGGAGATTGCTTGCTCCCCAGTCAAACTCTCCTCCATCAATAACTACACCACCTATTGCCACGCCATGCCCTCCAATCCATTTGGTGGCTGAATGAACCACAACATCTACGCCAAACTCTAAAGGGCGGCAAAGAGACGGGGTTGCAAACGTGGCATCAACTACAAGAGGTATATTGTGGCTATGAGCAACTCTAGATATTTTTGGCAGGTCCGACACCTCAAGCCCTGGGTTTCCAATAGATTCACAAAAAACAAACTTGGTGTTTTTCTGAATTGCTGACTTCAAGGCGGACTCATCATTAATTGAGACAAAAGTGCAATCAATATTAAATCGCTTTAGAGTATGCGTAAGCAAGGTTACTGTTGATCCGTAAATTTGAGACGCGCTAACAATATGGTCGCCCGCTGAGCATAAGGTCATAAAAGTAACAAAAAGGGCGCTCATTCCTGAGGCTGTACAGATAGCGCCAGTTCCCCCTTCAAGCGCAGCAAGTCTTTGTTCTAAAATAGCGACAGTGGGATTTGTTATGCGGCTATATATATGACCACCCTTTTCAATATTAAAAAGGGCCGCAGCCTCATCAACATTATCAAAAACATATGAAGTTGTTTGATAGATTGGAACAGCTCGACAACCATGAGCCTCATCAGGCACGTGTCCACTATGTAGTGCTATAGTGTCAAGATCAAAGAATGAAGACTTGCCCATAACTCTCCCATTTAAAAAGCTATTGCCGTTATTTTCTCATACTTTTTTTCTTAAGTGATTTGTTTGAAACAAACAATTTAAGCTAGGCTCAACTCGCTCCTCATATCGTCGATAGTTTTTTTGTAATTGTCAGTATTAAAGATTGCAGACCCAGCAACAAAAGTATCTGCCCCTGCAGCAGAGATTTCTCTAATGTTGTTTGTTTTAACGCCGCCGTCAATTTCAAGCCTTGTAGTTAAGTTTTTTTCGTCAATTATTTTACGAACATATTTCAGTTTTTCAAGCGAAGACGGAATAAAAGACTGGCCGCCAAATCCTGGGTTAACTGACATTAGCAAAACCATATCAAGCTGGTCAATTGTGTGGTCAAGATAATGAAGCGGAGTGGCGGGGTTAAAAACTAGCCCAGCTAAACAGCCACTCTCTTTTATAAGCCCAATAGTGCGATCAATATGTTCAGAAGCTTCGGGATGGAAAGTAATATATGAGGCGCCGGCTTTTGCAAAGTCAGGAATAATTCTATCAACAGGCTTAACCATTAGGTGAACGTCAATCGGCGCTGTTACGCCGTTTGATCTGAGCGCATCGCACACTAAGGGGCCAATTGTTAGATTTGGGACATAATGGTTATCCATAACATCAAAATGCACAATATCAGCCCCAGCGGCAAGCACATTGTCAACCTCTTCGCCGAGCTTAGCGAAGTTTGCAGAGAGAATTGATGGTGCGATAAATTCAGGCTGTTTCATTTTATTCTCCTATTTATGGTTTTATATTTAAAAGGCACTTGCCAGTCATTTCTTTAGGGGGCTCAATACCCATCAGTGCCAACATGGTTGGCGCCAGATCGGCCAGCGAGCCAACATAAGATTCTACCAGCAAGGCGTCACGATTGCCCACATAGATTAGTGGCACAGGATTAGTAGTATGCGCGGTGTGAGGCTTACTAGTATTTGGGCTTGTCATCTGTTCGGCATTTCCATGGTCTGCTGTAATAAGTATTTCGAAGTTGTTTTCCATACAGGTCTGGTGGATTATTCCAAGACAGCTATCAACCGCTTCAACCGCCTTTATAGTGGCCTCAATCTTGCCACTATGTCCAACCATGTCTGTGTTGGCAAAGTTGCAAACAATAAGGTCGTATTGTTCTGATTTTATCGCATCTGCTAGTGAATCTGTTAGCTCAAATGCGCTCATTTCTGGCTTAAGGTCATAAGTTGCCACGTCTGGTGACGGTATAAGCTTTCTTTTTTCTCCAGGCATTAGAGGCTCTAGGCCGCCATTAAAAAAGAATGTGACATGTGCATATTTTTCTGTTTCGGCAATCCTAAGTTGACTAAATCCTTGGTCAGACAAATACGAGCCCAGTGTGTTATCAACTTTTACAGGCAAGTACGCACAAGGAAGGTTGAAGTCTTTTTTGTATTCCGTCAAGCAGACAAAATGGGTTTTGAGAAATGTTTTACGCGGAAAGCCAGCAAATTCTTCAATAGCAATTGCCTGGGTAAGCTCGCGCGCTCTATCAGCACGATAATTCATAAAAATAACCGCGTCTCCATTATTTATTATTGCTGGGGCGCCAATAGCTGTAGGAGCAATAAATTCGTCGCTTTCTCCACGATCGTAGGCATTTTGTATCGCCCTATCAGCACTAACAGCAGTGTATTCAGACCTTCCAGTCGTAAGCAGATTGTAGGCTTTTTCTATTCGGCCCCACCTATTATCTCTATCCATTGCATAGAAGCGGCCAACAATAGACACAATTCGACCTGTGTTCAGTTCATTTATTTTTTCTTCAAGTTCAGAGACAAATGTTGTGGCGCTTTGTGGCGGCGTATCTCTACCATCAGTAATTAAATGAAGATAAACTTTTTGACAGCTTTTTTGCTTAGCCATATCAAGCATAGCGTGAAGGTGTTTTTGGTGTGAATGGACTCCTCCATCGGAAAGCAGACCAACAATATGGACAGCACCATTGTCCTGATTGGCAGAATTTAGCGCATAATTCAAGGTTGGATTATTTATAAAATCCCCGCCATCTATGTCTTTTTGAATTCTCGTAAAGTCTTGTTCAATGATCCTGCCGGATCCTATTGTAAGATGCCCAACTTCTGAGTTGCCCATCTGTCCTTCTGGCAAACCAACACAGTTGCCGGAGGTACTAATTAGTGTGTTTGGGTAGTTTGCAATTAGATAGTCCCAGTTCGGTGTTTTTGCCATTAAGATAGCATTGTCTTCCCTGCTATTAGAGTGTCCCCAGCCATCTAGAATTAAAAGCAACTTGTTTTTTTTCATTTGTTGTCTACTAAACGTTAAACAAAAAGTGAATCACATCACCGTCTTTAACAATATATTCTTTTCCTTCAGAGCGGAGCTTGCCGGCATCTTTTGCCCCTTTTTCTCCTCCAAATTCGACAAAATCATTGAATGTAACCGTTTCTGCCCGTATAAAGCCTTTTTCAAAGTCGCCATGAATTTTACCCGCTGCAATTGGTGCTGTATCACCAATGTTAATTGTCCAGGCCCTTACCTCTTTAACTCCAGCTGTAAAATAGGTCTGTAACCCTAACAGCGCATAACCCGAAAAAATTAGGCGGTCTAGCCCAGACTCTTGCTGACCCATTTCAACTAGGAATCCCTGTTTGTCTTCCTCTTCAAGCTCAGCAATTTCAGCCTCAATGTCGGCACAGATTGCCACTACTTGGCTTCTATCGTTTTTTGCGAGCTGCTCTACTGCTGTGAGTAGAGGGTTATCATAAAACCCGACTTCATCAACATTTGCCACATAAAGTACAGGTTTTGATGTAAGAAGTTGCAGCGTCTTAAGCAATCTTAACTCTTCTTCATTAAAGACCAAAGAGCGAACCGGGCCGCCATCTTCCAAAACAGGAAGTATTCGCTCAAGCAGATTTTTTAATGGTAGGCCTTCTTTTTGACCAGATTTGGAGCTCTTCAGTGATTTTTGGTAGGCTTTTTCAGCTGTCGCTAGGTCGGCCAGTGCGAGCTCAGTATTAATTGTTTCAATATCGTCCGCCGGACTAACCTTGCCAGAGACATGGATAATGTCCTCATTTTCAAAGCAGCGTACTACATGGACAATAGCGTCTGTTTCACGGATGTTGGATAAAAATTTATTCCCTAGTCCTTCACCTTTGGAAGCGCCGGCAACGAGTCCTGCAATATCAACGAACTCCATTGTAGCAGGCAGGATTTTTTCTGGAGAGACTATACTAGCTAATTGCGCAAGCCTTGCGTCATTAACTGGCACAATTCCAACGTTAGGATCTATAGTGCAAAATGGGTAATTTTCCGAATCTATTCCTGCCTTAGTAAGCGCATTAAACAATGTTGATTTGCCGACATTAGGAAGGCCGACAATGCCACACTTAAAACCCATTTTTGTACCTCATTAGTTTGTATGCAAGCTTTTCGTGGCCTCTTCTATCTCTCCTTCAACAAGAAGCCCCATAACTCCGATTGCCTCATCAATGCAGCACTCTATTAGCGCTAATTCTTTTTTTGTTGCCGGACTCAAAACAAAATTAACAACTTCATTTTTAGTTCCTGGATGTCCAATACCAACCCTTAGACGATAAAAATCTTGAGCATCAAGTGATTTGATTACATCCCTAAGTCCGTTGTGCCCTCCGTGACCACCTCCGAGCTTGATTTTAATGTTGCCAGGGTTTAGATCTAATTCATCATGAATGACCAAGACCTCATTTGCATTAATATCAAAATAGGCTGCTAAGGCTTGAATTGATTTGCCAGAACAGTTCATAAATGTTTGAGGCTTTAAAAGACGAACCTTTTTTGTGCCGACAAGAGCCTCGGCAGTCTCGCCAAAAAACTTTGACTGGTTACCAAACTCAGACCCTAGTTTTTTTGCCAGCCGATCAACAAACCAGAACCCAGCATTATGACGATGGGCTAAGTACTCCTTCCCTGGATTGCCAAGCCCAACAATTAGTTTGATCATCACAAAACCTCTACATATTTCTTATTGAGACAATAAGAAAGAGCACGATTTATGATTCTGAGTCGCCGTCTTTTGCTTCGTCGCCTTTGGAATCACTTTCATCTTTAGCGCCCTCAGCTCCCTCAGCTCCCTCAGCTCCTTCGTCTCCTTCCAGCTCTCCGTCAACAGGCTCTTCAATCTCTTCTTCAATAATGATTTTCGGTTCAGTGACAGAGCAAACAGTTTGGTCGTGAGCTTCAACGTCTTCGTGCTGTAGTGATGTAATAGTGACACCCTCTGGCAAAACAAGGTCAGTTAATGACAAGTGTTCACCTAAAGCAAGGCTGCTCACGTCTACTTCAATTCCATGCGGCAAATCTTTTGGCAGACAGGAGATTTCAATCGAAACGACAAATTGATTTAAAACCATGCCAATACGCAATTCTTCATTTTCCTCTTCGCCAATGAAGTGGAGAGGGGTTGTTGTAATAAGTGCATGTTTAGCATCAACGCGCAAAAAATCAACATGCACAACAGTGTTTTTAGCGGGATGACGCTGAAGATCTTTGATTACAACAGGCTCTTTGTTTTTGTCAACAATCAAGTCTAAGACGGAAGTAAACGTGTCTTCGTTTTCTGTTAGATGAGTTATTTCATGAATGCTTAGTGACAGCATTACTGGGTCTTTAGTTCCGCCATATATAATGCCAGGCACTTTTTCTTGTTTTCTCAGGCGGCGGCTCGCACCTTTCCCCTGATCTTTACGCAATGAAGCGTTAACGGTTATGCTCATTTTGAGTTCTCCTGTAAATAAAAAAACATCACCTAGGTGATGCAACTACTCATGTCCGCCTTGCGACCAGGCGGACAGGGGGGTAATTTTACCCGAAAACCTTTTCTTTGTAACTAGAACTTCTACCTAGCGAGATTTGAGCAAAAATAGTAGGCCAAAGAGCGCGCTCAACCCAACAAAAGGCCAAAGCGATTGTGTTGCCAAAACGCCGGCAAGAATAAACAAAGCAGAGGCGGTGATAATTGAACTTTGTTTGGCGGCATTTTCTCGAAGTTGGCTGATAATTGCGTCTGTTTGTTTTTTAGCAATATCCTGTTGCAGAGAGCCATTTTCAAACTGTTTTAACGCGTTAACAGCCAGCATGGGAAGTTCTGGTATTTCCGCAATAAGCTCGGGCAGCTGGTCTGAGATTTTTTTCACAGTTCCTTTTAGACTGTATTTGTCTTTTACAAGCTTCTCAAGAAATGGTTTTGCTGTAGCCCAAAGATCAAGATCTGGATAAAGTGCGCGACCTAAACCTTCAATATTTAGTAGTGTTTTATCGAGCAATAATAATTGGGGTTGGATAGTAATATCGAATCGCCTTGCTTCTTTAAATAGACTTAACAGTACTTGACCAAAAGAAATTTCACTAAGCGGCTTTTGAAAAATTGGCTCACAAACGCTGCGTATAGCGTTCTCAAATTCTAGTACGCTAGTACCCTTAGGAACCCAACCTGATTCAAGATGGACTTGTGCTACACGTTTATAGTCTTGATTAAAAAACGCCAAAAAATTTTGTGCTAGATAATACTGGTCGGCATCGCTGAGAGTTCCCATAATGCCAAAATCAACACCAATGTATTGCTCCCCCTGGCCAACAAAAATATTGCCTGGATGCATATCAGCATGAAAAAAGTTATGTTCGAATACCTGAGTGAAGAAAATAATAACTCCATTTTCTGAAAGACGCATAAGATCTGTCTTTTTTTCATTTAAGGCCTTAATATCACTAATAGGTGTGCCATAAATTCTTTCTATAACTAATATATTTTCACGGCAATAATCCCAGTGAACTTTTGGCACATACAAAAGATCTGAATCTTTAAAGTTCTTTCTCAGTAGTGAGGCGTTAGCAGCCTCGGCCATCATGTTTAGCTCGTTATAGATAATTCGCTCAAATTCAGTGACAGCCTCTCTTGGGCAAAGCCTTTTCCCATCAGGGTGTTTCTCAGCCAGAGCAGCAAATGCGTACAATAGGCGCACATCTCGTTTTATTTTTTTTCGAATATTTGGCCTCACTACCTTGACGATAACCTCTTCGCCATCAAGGGTAACAGCACTATGCACCTGTGCTATTGAGGCTGAGGCAAAAGGCGCATTTTCAAAAGAAGAAAAAAGATTATCAACACTTTCACCTAGACTTTTTTCGATGATCGCTTTTGACTCCTTTGCGGGAAAAGGCGGGCACTTATCTTGAAGCTTGGCTAGCTCATTGCCAATGTCGTCAGGTAAAAGGTCGCGCCTAGTAGAAAGCGTCTGGCCAAACTTGATATAGACTGGTCCAAGCTCTTCTAGGGCAAGCCTAATTCGTTCACCCCTAGAAAGCCTACTGGTTGGAAAATAATGCCAAGGAGTGAGATAGATAAGCGGCCTAAACCCTTTTAGCAGGGGCGTTGAAAGTATAAGGTTATCAAGTCTGTAACGGACTAGAATCCGGGAAACAACGACAAACCTCAGAAAGCTTTTCATTTAAGGCGCCTTATTGCTAAAAAAATGAGAGCGACTAGGGGCAATTAAAATTGTTGAGAGCTCATCCTTAATTGCCTCGATAGGACTGGCTGCACTGCCAGCTATTTTGTCTTTAGTAAGCCGAATTGCCTTTCCAATTTGATGTGCGACAATGTCGCCAGTATAGTGTGAAATAGCTTCCTCTATATCTTGTGAAGACAGCGCAAGCATTTCAGATAGTTTCTTGGCAACTCTGACATTGCCGTTAACGACAACCTCTTCATTGTCCATAAGTTCATCTAGACTAGTGCCGCTCAATAGAGACAAAAAAGCATCTTTATTAAGCTTGATAGCAACATCAACATTGTCTACTTCTTTCGATTTAATTACAAATATACGAGAGTTTGTAAACACAAAAGTAATCACCATATTGAGTTCAGCAAGCTCTAGGTTTATTTTCTTGCTCTCAAGGGCCTCTATATCAATGCCAGAAGTATCAATTAGTCGGTTAAGGATTTTTTCAAGCGAAAGACGAAGCATGCAGGGTTAAGCCTTGACGGCCTTATGGAGCGCCACAATTCCGCCAGACAGGTTTTGGTATTCACATAGATCAAACCCGGCGCCAATAACCATTGCCTTAAGGTCATTTTGGTTTGGGTGTTTGCGGATTGACTCCGCTAAGTATTGATAGCTTTGCTCGTCATTTGCCAATAAGCCGCCTAATTTAGGCATAACATTGAAAGAGTAGTAGTCGTAGAATTTTTCCAGCATTTCATTTTCGACTTTGGAGAATTCCAATATCAACAAACAGCCGCCTTTTTTAAGAACTCTAAACATCTGTCTAATGGCAGCCTCCTTGTCAGTAACATTTCTGAGTCCAAAAGCAATACTTACACAGTCAAACGTTTTGTCTTTAAAGGGCAAAAGCTCTGCATTTGCCTGGACAAATTCAATATCAAATACACCATTGTCGAGGAGACTCTTCCTTCCTTCTTCAAGCATTGCACCATTGATATCAGTCAAGATTACCTGTCCAGAACTACCAACTTTTTCCCTAAATTTAAGAGCTAAATCGCCGGTCCCACCAGCAATATCTAAGACTCTGTCTCCCCTCTTTACATTACTACTGGCTATGGTGTATCTTTTCCATAGACGATGGGCGCCCATTGAGAGCACATCATTCATTAGGTCGTAGTTTGTTGCTACAGAGTCAAAAACTTCCCTAACCAAGCCTTGCTTGTCATTAACGCCTACTTCCTTATAGCCGAAATGAGTTGTCTTTGTCATGCTAGCTTACGGGGTAGCTTCTGAAGTCTTTACCGGTATATACTTGTGTTGGTCTAAAGATTTTATTGTGACTCACTTGTTCGTGCCAGTGCGCCACCCATCCAGCTGAACGCGCCATGGCAAAGATTGGAGTGAAGTGCTCTTTGGTAAATTTAAATATTTCAGCGTAAAGAATACCCGAGTAAAAGTCGACGTTGGGATAGACTCCCTTTTCAGATAACAGCTCATTACAGATGCTTTCAACTTCAAGCGCTGTTTCAAAGCGCTCAGACAAGTTATGGCCATTTGAATTGATATAAGATTTAAGCATTTGCTCAAGAATTGTAGCACGAGGATCTTTTGTTTTGTATTCACGGTGGCCCATTCCCCAAATGACTTTTTTATTTTTGAGTCTTTCCTCAATGAAGGCGCGGGCATTTTTTGGAGAACCTATCTCGTCTAGCATAATTAGCACGTTTTCGTTTGCGTTACCATGCAAAGGGCCTGCAAGAGTTCCTACTCCTGAGGCAATTGAAGAAAAAGGATTGGCAAGCGTAGACGCTGTTACCATGGTTGAAAACGTAGAGGCATTAATAGTGTGTTCTGCATGTAAAATCAAGCATACATCTAAGAGCTTAATAATTTTCTCATCAGCTTTTTCACCGAAACACATATACAGAAAGTTTTCCGCATAACCCATATTATTGCTTGGAGGAATTGGGTCATAACCTCTACTAATACGCGTCCACATTGCCACTAAAGTGCTCATAGTTGAGATGATTTTTACGAGCGCGTTTTGAGTAAACTCTGAGTCTGGTTCTGATGCGCCGGCATCTGGGTAGAAAGTTGCCATTGAGGCTATTGCAGTTTGTAGCACGTCCATTGAGTGCCCATTTGGCGGAAGCGACCATAGCAAACGGCGGATTTTGCGCTTGACCTCGTTTCGTTTTTGTAAAATATGTTTAAAGTCCTCTAGCTCTTGAGGAGATGGCAGCTCCCCGTGCATTAATAAGAGCGCGGTTTCTTCAAATGAAGAGTGAGTAACAAGGTCTTGTATGGAGTAGCCCCTATAGGCAAGTATTCCTCTTTCTCCGTCGATTGAAGATATTTCTGATTTAGTTGCTGGTACGCCTGCCAGGCCCGGTACATACTCATTCATGATAATTGTGATATTGTAGTTAAATTATTAGCGCCTCTATTTTACCAATTAATGTTTGCAGTGCAACATTACCTTCTAATTTTTCAGTATATGAAATATCTAAACCGAAAAAGATGAGCCGCAACCACAAGTCGTTTTGGCATTTGGATTGCTCACAAAAAATCTAGCTCCTTGCAGGTCTTCCAGATAATCTACCGTGGAGCCTGCAAGGTACTGATAGCTCATAGGATCCACCACAAGCTGTACGCCGTTGTTGCATACACCGCTATCGCCCTCTTTTATGGCCTCATCAAAGGTAAACCCATATGAAAATCCTGAGCATCCGCCGCCAGTAATGTAGACCCTTAGCCTGAGACTTGGGTTCTTTTCTTCGCTTATTAGTTGTGCAACCTTGTTGGCAGCGTTGTTACTAAAAACAATATCAGCATCTTCTAAAATTTCTACAGTTTCCATCTTTTATGGTAACAAGCCTAACTGTGTTAAGCCTGTGTTTTCTTTAATTCCAAACATTAGGTTCATATTCTGTATAGCTTGACCTGCGGCGCCCTTTACTAAGTTGTCGATCACAGACATAACCACTAGTTTATTGCTGTGCTCGACATACTGTATTGCGATTTGGCAATAATTAGAAGACTTAACTGAGCGGGTTTCCGGATAGAAGTCTTCAGGCAGTATTTTAACAAAGTCTTCGTTTTGATAGGCTTTATCGAAATATGGTCTAACATCTTTGGTCGAGTCTAGTAGGTCAACATATAGCGTTGCCTCAATGCCACGAATCATTGGCACTAGGTGTGGCACGAAAGTCAAGCCAACCTCTGTACCTGACATAAGCTCTAATTCCTGTTTTATTTCAGGAAAATGTCGGTGCCCACTAACTCCATAAGGCTTAAATGACTCAGAAGCTTCACAAAGAAGCATCGCTTGGTGGGCGCTCCTTCCAGCTCCGCTGGCCCCAGATTTACAGTCAGCAATGATATTAGAACAATCGATTAAATTGTTTTCTAGTAGCGGCTTTAAAGCCAACAGTATGGCTGTAGGATAACAACCAGGGTTAGCTATCAGTCGCGCACTCTTAATGGTGTCTCTGTGTATTTCTGGTTGGCCATATACGGACTCAGAAAGCAGGCCGGGCTGTGTATGATCCATGTTGTACCATTTGGACCAGACAGAAGGGCTTTGAATACGAAAGTCAGCCCCTAAATCAATAACCTTTGCACCTTTTTCTAAGTATGCTCCAGCGGATTCCATGGCAACGCCGTGAGGCGTGGCAAAAAATACAACATCGCACTCATTCAAAGACTCTAAATTAGGCATGGAAAAGGTTAAGTTTGTTAATCCTGCAAGACTTGGAAATATTTCCTGAACTTTTTTCCCATGAAGAGCCCTTGAGCAAATAGCAACAACTTCAGCTTTTGGATGTTGGTGCAATATTCGTAAGACTTCAATCCCGGCATAGCCAGATCCGCCAATTATGCCTACTTTAATTTTCATGAATTATTTTCTCCTAGCATTTTTTCAAGGTAGTGAATATTTGCCTCGCCCTTTTTAAAGGTAGCATCTTCCATGATGACTCTGTGCAGAGGTATATTAGTTTTAATACCATC
>Ga0208638_1001431_pt1 | contig 13067 bp, 7 predicted proteins | sample ETNtaG_34_FD_185753 | JGI IMG/M metagenome (GOLD analysis project Ga0208638, IMG submission 185753) | Marine microbial and viral communities from oxygen minimum zone, Eastern Pacific Ocean - ETNP201306SV51 (SPAdes) (version 2) | ecosystem: Environmental > Aquatic > Marine > Oceanic ...
TAACTACCAAAGGTCCGATGACAGGACCCCTTCCCGCCTCGTCAATGCCAATGATCCAACCTTCACTCACATTCACGAGGGGAGGCTCAAGGGTCTTCATTATCTCGTAAACTATCTCGGATTTTTTCCAATTTGTCATCGAAATCATCCAAATCGAGAATCAAGTTATCCGGGTGAGTGATATTTTCTTCTTGCAATTTATCTGCAATTTCAATAACATCATTAATTGTATTCTCAACATAAGCTTCTTCCAATACTTCTTGAGCGTCCTCGATAATCGTTTGATCTGGAGCAGGGGCAACTACTCTCGAGTGGTCACCAGATTTCTCCATGAATTCCTGCCTGAATGATTCTAAGTCAGTAGTTGGGCTGACAATAGTTTCAGTAACTTTTTCTTCTTTTTCGTCAAATTTAGCGATCCAATCTTCTGCTTCTTCAACTATTACCGTTGGATTTTGTTGTTCATAATATTCTTTATCTTTCTCAATTCGATGACGAATTGCAAGTAATACTCCTACCGAGCCAATCAAACTGACAACAATAATCAGTATTGTCTGTAACCATCTTTGAAGGAATAATGTTAGGTCAGAGGGGTCATCATTATTTTGTTGATTCTGACCTGTCCCTGGGGCTCCTGCAATTGTCGCTGAATGTTCAACGGTGTATGTCAATGTGGGGTCTCTAACTGAACGGACCTCAACTGTTAGTAGTGCTTGAGTTTCAGTAGGAGCCTCATCTGGAACTTCCATCCAAACTTCAAAAATTACAGTTTCTCCTTTAGGAACATCTAGAATTTCAAATGCCCTTCCAGTTTCCTCAGCAGACACTCCAGAAGGCGCAATTACACCAAAATTAGTGAATACATTACTATCGACACTCACAACAATTCCATCAGGGCCATTTCCAATGTTGCGGATTTCCCAATAACCGGTTAAAACCCCATCACTTATTTCCGAGTCCGAGCGCAATACTTCCCAAGAGTGAACAGCATCAACTGTAACATCGAATGATACTTCAGCGGGAACCCATCCATCTACTTCCATTTGAATTGTCACCGTTCCAGTTAATTTAGAATCAAGTCCTTCAGCAACAGTAGTTACTACATCAATTCCATGAACTGTTTGCCCCGGCTCCAGATAGTGATTTTCATCCGCTATGTTTACGCTTAGCCATTCAGGCTGCTCAGTTATACTGAGGTTAAATTGGAACCCTGCATCTCCTGTGTTTCCAAGGAATAATTCTGTAAGACATGATTCACCGGGTTTTACATCAAAATTACAATTAATATTAGTTAGGCCAAGTTCTCCCCCGGAGCGTGGGACTATAATCACAGTTTGTAGAAAAACCGCTGGTTCTTGCAGACCAGTACCCCATATCTGATATTTTATATCGATAGATCCAGCCGATGAATATGGCGCCTCAACCTGCATTCTAACAAGTGCAGTTTCACCGGGATTCATTCCCTCAAGTCCGGCTTTATCATAGATGATGGCCGTCCAATCTAGGTAAGCGAACGAAGTGCCGGGTGTGCCAGATGGATTCCCTTCAGAATCTAAAGGCACCATGTCGATTTGAAGGGTATTTTGAACATTTCCAATATTTCTGACGAGTACTTCTAGATTGACAATTCCACCAGGATCTATAGAAGCACTACCCCCTCCGCTGACTAATTCTATTCCTCGCCATACCCCATATCGCATAGAGAAGTTGTACCAATCTTGAGAACCATCTGAATCGGATGTAAGATGGACGCTGAATGAATGTAGAGAATTAGCTAAAGGAAAACCAGCACTGACATTTGGCGCTTTTATTGAAAATTGGATCCACTGAATTATATCAGATGGCGCATCGTATGAATGGCCTACTTCTGGAGATGTTGGCTCATTCCAACTGAGAGTCCAATCATCCGGTCCAGTTATTGAAATCAATGCAGTTGTATCTATCTCTGCGTTATTAGTGAAATTAACACCAACTCCTATTGTGGACCCAGGTTCGATATTGAATATCGAACCTGATTGTACACCAAAAGTAACATCGTTTCCTTCAAATTGCCAAGGATAAATGTAATCGGGAGTTTCATTGAATACAGTAGCGGCAGCAGCTTGTTGTAATTCAAGCGCGCGTGAGGCTGAAATTCCACCAGTACTCGATAGACCCACAGGGTCATCTCCAGTAAGGCTTGCAAAGAATACACAAGCGGCAAGATAGGTTCCATCCATGGAGGGGTGAGAATCATCACTAGCGTACAGATTTGAGAAAGAATTTCCATCGCTGGTGGGCTCTATTCCCTCAGACTCAACTAGTTCGTATATGTGTTCAAAGGCTAAACCAACAGGTGCAATATATGCTGGGCGCTCCTCAGTAGAGATGTTTTCTGCAAACATTTCGTAACCATCTTTCAGATGATTCTGCATGGTCTGATAGTCTGGATATCTCCAAGCGTTGTTTTGGTCCCCATTTTTGTAACCCCAAGTCATGAAGAATACTGTATCGCCTCCTTTCATATCTACTTTTGAATCAATGTACTCAGCACCCGACAGGCTATCTTGCCAATATTGTGAAGACACTGGAAATCCTGGTACTTGACTCTGATCTTGTAGAATGACATAATCCCAAGAGTCCCTAAGGATGGAATTCCAATCAGAATTGTTTGTTTGAGCTTGTTCACCATGCCAATCTAGAGTCTTCCCTCCACTAGTCTTAGAAACAATATTCGGATTGTATCCTGCTTGATTTAGGGTATTCTCTACTCTAATTGAAAGTTGGTTATTTGAGGTGTATGAATTACCAAACATCAGAATGTCAAGTGAGGGAGTTTTAGCTGATACTGAATTCTTATCATTAGACTCTAGAACAGGACCTGGCGTGTTGATTGTCGCAAGCAAAAGAAAAACCATCACAATTGCTGATAGCCTCCCCTTCATGTACGACGCTCACCGTTCTTACCTTTGATTACTATCCCTCTGTGTTGAATTACCAAGCAAAGGTACTATGGTCTAGGGTGCTGTTCGATGATTATGGCAGGAGCATGGCCCTTCGGTAAGAAAAACGCCCCTCCCGAACCAGAATTGAAGCCTAAGAAGGAAAAAGTCGTAGAATACGAGCGTAAACCCGATACTGCTCAAAAGGAAATAATTGATGACAAGAGTCACCTCAAGGACAAGTCCTTCCTTGATGCTATGGCTCTCCTTGGTGATGGCGATTAATTCTGAGGAAGGACTTTGATAAATTATAGAACCGGGTCTGGTATTATACGACCTAGGGTTTCAAGATTGAATTCACCCGCATGGATTGGAACTTTCAATCCAAATTCTAGACTAACTGCAGGATCTATTTCTCCAATCTGCCCTACTTCTTCTTCGTTCACCATTACTTTTGCACCTCTTCCAGTAATCCATGGCCCTACCCCTGAATCAGTTGGTAACCACTCTACATCGGATAGGTCTGCGCCCAAATCTCTGAGAAGAGCTTGAGCGAATCCTTTGGCTGTTGCAAATCCGCCATCTACTTCAGCACATGCCCAAGCACAATTAGTATGATTGTGTGAATTCAATACGATAGTACCTAATTCATATACACGCTGTGGCAATTCATGGTGTCGATTGGCTGCAAGTAACTGCAATAGACTAGGGGTAATTCTCTGCCTAAGTATAGTATGGTCGTTAGTGATTGGATTGGCCAATCTGGTTATTTCTCCAGTTTGATGCCATCGGACTCTATCGAATTGATCTCTGTCACATGATAGTGTCAAACTCTGAGTTTCTTGCAACCCCAGTGACTGTAGGCTATCGCGAATCCTCCGATTAAGGTGTGATGAAGATAGTGGTATAGCATCTAAGTGGACTGTAGATAGAATAGTTGGCATATTTTCGTAACCATAGCCAATAGCTATTTCCTCAACGAGGTCTACAGGGTGCATGATGTCTGAGCGCCATCGCGGCATTTTGATTACATGTTCTTGTTCTCCAACAACCAAATCAGCCCATCTTTCAGCCGAATTCACCCCCTCCGTAATCACTTGAGTTGTAACTAGCTCCCCTCCCATCTTTGCGATGGCTGAAGAAATTTCTTTTTCTTCCAGCGTTAAGCCTAGAATCCGATGAATCAGTCTATCTGAAACTCTGTGTAGTTTAGCATCCCCTAAAGGAGCCATACGAGTTTTCCCATTCCATTCAGTAATCTGAACACACTCAACATCTCCTCCTCTTTCTGCAAGAGATAAGCAAATTAAGAGTAGACAGGTTTCAACAGCCCTCTCATCCCAGCCCGTCACATCAATGAAGAAATCTGTAGTTGATTCTGTTACCGTGGTATGTTCTCCATTAATTATCGGTGGAAATGAAAGAATATCATCATTTGAATCAACAATTACGGGAAATAATTCTAATCCTTCCATTAAATGTGCATAATCCATTCCCTTGGGGTGTTCTGTTAGTATTTGGTCGATACTCATTTTTTCATTCATTGCTAGTGGCACAAATTCGTGACTCTTGGGTACGGTAATGACCTTGAATGGGGGCACTAACTTAGAGAGGTCGTGAACACCTATTGAGGCGAATCTTCGTCTGCGTCCAAGGCTGAGGTGAAGTTTTTCTTGATGATCCATTAGAGACTGAATAAATTCATTCTTCTGCTCAGCAGAATCTCCAGTATTTACTCCACGAACGACAGCGCCTAGAATCACAGGACGTACAGTTTCCAAACTTTTGTCGACGGTCATGGTTATTCCACCGTCCGTAACATCCATACTCGGATTTTGGTTTTCTGAGTGAAGAAAGGCTCGAGCTGCACGAGCCATAGTCTCGTGACTTAGAAGATCAGGACGGTCTGGAAAGACCTCAATCTCAATTTGTTCATCATCTGCTCCCTCAACTACACAACCAATCTGTGAGAGCCTTGCAACCCAGTCTTCTGATTCATAATTTGAATTATGATTCTGTTGAATCAATTCAAGAATGCTGTTTTTTAGGCTAATTGTTGGCAATGAATCACCTTAGTTCTTCATCCACATAGGAAGAGGTCTGTCATATCCAACAAGCCTCAATCCGGAAATAGCCGCTGTTTCGTAATCAAGAGCACGTAGATTGCTCCTCCTCATTGCGTCTAAGTCTGAAATTCCTAATTCTCTCATCCATCCTCTCAAGGTACTGTCAAGCCAACCGAGAAATCGCTCGATGTCATCGTCAGGTGGTGGTGCTATAATTCCAACACAGCCCGCCGCCTTCGCTATGAGTAAATCCTCTGCTGCAGGTGTTTCATCCAACTCTATGAATATGCTTCGGCCTTGATTGAATAGATTCATCGCTTTGGCTGCTAATCCGATTCTAGGTAAAGTGGATGCTGCTCTGGTTCCACCGGGTCCTGCAGCGTCTACAATTGCACCATCTAAATCTAGTTCAATTATCAATCGGAATAGGTGTTCGACTCTTACCACACTATCTCTAAGGAAAACAAGTGAATCATCAGACATTCTGCTATATAATGAGACTAACAAAGCTTCAATTTCAGCATCATTGAGAGCAGGTAGGCTGCTTAGGTCTAGAACAAGTCCAGCACAATTATGTAATGTCTCAGCAGCATCAAGTAAATTGTCTTCCGTAATCCAAATCAAATCGTTTTTCCTTGGTTTATTCCTGACAATTCCTGGTTGATTGATACCGTATGGACCTATTGAATCTCCCATGTTTTCACACTCGATTATCCAAGGTAATGGTGCTAGAAGTCCGTTTTCTTCCATTCCTGCCGGAAGGATGAGTGAAAGAGTATCTAGGGTGGCAGTATTTGGCAAACGGTCATTGGCACCTGGGACTAATCCGATACTCTCAAAGCCCTCTGAAATCGAATATTCGGGTGCTTCTCCAGTATCTTTCGAGCCGCTAACGGATTCAATTACTAATGCATCTGAATCGAGTTGCAGTCCTAGTGGTTCAAGTATATCTGCAAATTCTTCGAGCTCATTATCCAGGATACTACGCATTGTTGCTCCTTCACCCGGAGGTGGGCAACTTCCAGCGACTATGATACGACCTCCAGTCATACCATAACCGGGTTCTGAACCCGCACTTCCAAGAACCAACAACACTCCTCCTTCCATACAAGATCCCGCTTTTTCTCCAGTATGTCCACGAATCACAATTTTTCCATCACGCATACATGACCCTGCGTGGTTTCCAGTTGAACCCTGAATGATAATTTCACCACCGTTCATTCTGTGTCCGGTTTTTCCACCCGCGTCTCTTTCTATGGTGATTCTACCTGATTTTTGAAATGCTCCAAGCATTGATGTGCAACTGCCTTGCAAAGTGAAGTTTCCTCCATCATTCATCGCACCCGCGCATTCGCCTAAATTACCTAGGAGTAGAACTCTTGAATTTGAAGGCAGATGAGTAATCACTCCGATTTCACCTTTCTTCGGTTTTTCATCACCTTGCTTACCCCATCCTATGCGTACAAGTAGGTCTCTCTCAAGTGCCTGTTCAAGCATTTTATCGAGGTCGCGATTGAGTTTAACACTCTTTGCAGTGACGTCGCGCATGGTAATCCCAACCCTTGACGGAATGGAGACGGTCTTCATTCTGACGGGCAATAGGACTCAAAAAATTAGATTCAAAGTGCACTCGAAACTCGCCATTTTGCCATTTTCCTTTGAGAGCATCATTCATAGAGTTCGGGCGAGGACGAAAGAACGCCCAGAGGGCGTGTGGTGTGACCATGGGGACAATCAAAGTTGCAATCAATGGATTTGGAACTATAGGCAAGAGGGTTGCCGACGCAGTTGATGCCCAGGATGACATGGAAGTCATTGGAGTGACTAAAACAGGCCCCTCGTTTGGTTGTGATCTTGCAGTCAAGAAGGGTTTCCCTCTATACTGTACTTTTGATGACGAAGGCCGTATTGCAGCCTTTGCCGAACAGGGTTATGAATGCAAAGGCGGGCTATCTACTCTTCTTGATCTTGCAGACATAGTCGTAGATTGTTCACCAGGTAAGATGGGGGCTGATAACCTCGCAAAGTACAAGGCAGCCGGAATCAAACACATGTTTCAGGGTGGAGAAAAGCACTCATTGACAGGAACTTCCTATACTTCATGCGCTAACCATAGTGAAAACCTCAACGCGGACGGTGCTCGTGTTGTATCATGCAATACTACTGGACTTTCTCGTACACTTGTTCCACTTTACGAACACTGCGGCTCACTGAAAGTTGAGTGTACAATGATTCGTAGAGCTGCAGACCCTGGAGACTCCAGTAAAGGCCCAATTAATGCAATCAAGCCAGTGCTGAAAGTACCAAGTCATCATGGTCCTGATTTGATGACTGTAAAACCTCAGATAGAAATCAATTCTCTAGCAGTTGCGGTGCCAACGACTATTATGCATGTTCATTCGATAATCGCTGACTTACCAGTAGGTCATGGGTTGACTACAGAATCAATCATTGAAATGTGGAAGAACCAACCTCGTGTAATCGTCATGAGTGGAAAAGAGAACCGAATAACGACAACAGCTGAGGTCATGGAGATGGCCCGCGACATTGGTCGTAAATGGGGAGATTTGCATGAGATTTTTGTCTGGGAGGATGGTGTTAAATTGATTGAAAACCGCCTTTATTACTTCCAAGCCATACATCAAGAGAGTGATGTTATTCCTGAGAATGTAGACTGTATTAGGGCTTTGATGGGAACCGAATCTGATTGGCGAAAATCAGTTGCGAAAACAGACGAAGCGATATCAGAATACTATGGACTGTGAATGTTATTTTGGCTAATAATCAGTAATTGACCTTAGGTCAATTAGCATTAATGGTCAAAAGGTTACGTGAGCCCCGTTGGTATATGGGTGACCGCCGACTAGTGTTTGTTACGTTGGTCATGCTCATATTCAGTGGATGGTCATCGGGTTTAGTTTCTGCCACTGATTCGAATAGTGAAAAAGCCGCTCAATCAACCGATTTCGGCGATGAAATAAGAGCACCTATTCAGATGTCCAATCCTGTTGAAAACACCTATGAGTTGCGGGTTTCTAGTGGTTTAATCCATTCCCCATACGGCTCTTTCGACCCACTAACTCAACCAATCCCTCTTGGCCCAGAGAATCTCTATGATTCGAAAGCGATGGAGCGAACTGGATTTGCAATAATTCAATCTAATTCTGCGGATCTAACTGGGGTTCTAAATTTAGTCGACGAGTTAGAAATTACTCTAGTCGATTATTTTCCCGATGATGCTGTTATTGTCAATATCCCATCAAATGCTGATTATACCACAATACTTTCATCATTAAATTCTGATGAATCAGTCCGTTGGGTTGGCCAATTGCCTATTGCTTGGCGAGTGAGTCCCGAAGTTGCTGCACTTTCAGGTCGGGCTTCAGTATCAGTAGATCTTGATCTAATACCTTCTCCAATACTTAGTGAAGAAGAACTCATGAGTTTGGCTTCCGACCTTGAATCAATATCTGGCGAGTTAGGACCTCGGGGAATTTGTGACCCACATATGTGTCAACCACGCTCCGTCAGCGCGATTTGGCTTCCAATTCTTGCAATGGATGGTCGAATATTGCATATTCATGAAGCATCACAAATCACCATACACAATTCTAATGCAGCAAATATTGCTGAAATTACTCAGGCACTCATTGATTCTGGGAATTCCTTGAATGGTACCGGTGAAGTGATTGCAATATCCGACACAGGTCTTGATACTGATCACGGCGACTTCGAAGGCAGGATTAGGGGTATTTACAATCAATTCGGACCAGACAATTCTCATGCAGATTCAAATTCAGGTCATGGAACTCATGTTGCTGCGACTTTGCTAGGTGACGGTTCGGGTGATTCCAATGCTTTAGGCATGGTTCCTGCAGCATCATTCCATCTTTATCAGTTGGAATACGATTCTTCAGGACAAATCGCTCGTTGGGGTTCACTATACGAAATGTTTAGCCATTCGTGGCAAAATTCGGCTCGTATTCAAACAAACTCATGGGGTAATGTGAATCAAGTAGGGCAGTACTCTGCCGACTCCAAATCAGCAGATACTTTCATTGTTGATAATCCGAAATTCCTTGTTCTATTTTCGTCAGGTGAAATTGGAGAAAATGGTGACAACACTGTGACACCACCCGGTACTGCAAAGAATGTTCTAACTATTGGAGCTTCTACAACCGGTTCTTTGGGCTCTGAGGCACCTGGTTCTGTGCCTGATTTTTCATCCTCTGGAACCACTTTAGACGGTCGGATAAAACCCGATCTTGTAGCACCGGGTGTGCTTTTGTGTTCTGCACGTGCTGAAGAGGCTGCGAGCGCTACTGGAGAGTCTTGTTCATTGGCAATGCATGATGATGGTGCGACTCCACTTTACATGGCAATGAATGGTTCTTCGATGGCTACTGCTGTTGCTGCAGGAGGAGCTGCTCAGGTACGTCAGTATCTAAGGCAAAATGCAGGAATTAACGAACCTGGTTCTGATTTGATTAAAGCATTGATGATTAATGGTGCCAAGGACATAGGTTCACTTGACATACCTAATTCACACGAAGGTTGGGGCCAAATTGATATCGCTAACACAATATCTCCAATGGAAGGGGCAACCTCTCTAGAATTGCTTTATGACGATTCTCGTCTATTAGAGCCGGGGCACTCTTTCGTCTACACTTTCTTAGTTGATTCAACAGCTGAATTTGATGTAACTCTCGTATGGGTAGATCGTGAAGCATCAACTATCTCAAATCAAACAGCTGCAAAGATAGTCAATGATTTAGATTTGATAGTTTCCGCACCCGATGGAACTGAATATCTGGGTAATCATTTCTCAAATGGTTATTCTACGACAGGTGGTGGAGCTGACCATCTCAACAATGTTGAACGTATCAAAATTGGCGGTGGGCAGAGTGGTTTGTGGACCATCCGAGTTGGACACGCTGGAGGTTCTTCTCAGGGGTTTGCCCTTGTTGCCACTGGTCTAATTACTGAGGAATCATATTCGGATTTGACAGTCTTCGATACTTCTCTTACTATTTCTGTAGAAAAGCCCCTGCAGGGTGACACAATATTGGTAGAAGGCTATTGGAAAAATCAAGCATCTCAGGGAACTGGTTCATACAGTGTAGAGGTGTGGGATATTACTGAAAACTCTCAGATTTATACTCAAAGTTTCGGCAATCTTGCCGGCGGGGCACTGACGTCAATTTCCTTCCCTCATTTCTTTGAAAATACTGGAGATCATATACTTGAAATCAGACTAGATTCATCCGATTCAGTTGTTGAATTGAATGACGAGAATTCCGGTCTTAACAACAACATCCTTCAAATTTCAGTCGAAGTAGGGCAGATTGGAGTTCGTATCACTCCTCTAATGGGTGATGGCTCATTCCCCGGAACTCCTGTTCAACTTGAACAAGCCTTGACTCAGACCCTTGACCCTCGTTTAGGAAGTCTGGCGACCTACCAATTTGTTTTGCAAAATGAAGGTACAGAGGCAATTCAAGTTGGTCTTTCTGTAACTCCAGTTCAGATAATTGATGACCAAGGGATACTTCAAGCACCATTGGATGAATGGTGGAAGTTGCTTAATGAAACGGGTCCTTGGGATTTGGCGGCAACAGGTGACCCAGGAGATTCAGTTACAGTAACTCTAACCTTAGAGGATGTAGATGCTGATTTGTCTAATCCAAGTGGTGCACGTTATGCTTTACCTGGAACTTTTGTGAATAATCTCAATCTATATGACAAGAATGAACCAACTATATCTCATAGCATTCAAATTTCAACTGTTGTTGAGAGGGTTGAGGGGATATACACAATTCTAGCGGGAACTGGTGAAGATCTCGGTGCAAAACCAGGTGAAATTGCTTCATTTACTCTATCGGTAAGAAATACTGGAAATGGGCCAACTCAGTATTCGATAATCTGTGATAATCCCTCTGGCTGGATTGTTAACATTGGTAATTATGACTCTAATTCAGTCATTCTTGATCCAATAAGTCGATTACAATTCGTACCTCTATCAATTAACGTTCGGATTCCATCTATGAATGGTGGTCAACCTGCCGCTGGAACTTCTGAAACTATTACTTGTATAACTAAATCAGTTGAAGACTCCAGTATCACAACGACTGAATCTGCAGTTGTGAATGTTTTCGAAAGTAAAGATTTCTCCATCGATTTGTTTGATGTTGACGGTGAGATTCTAGGTGCTTTAGCTACGGCTGAAAATAGGGCAGTCCTCAACGGAGATTTGATTGAAACACAGTTATTAGTCACAAATGACGGAAACATTCCAATGGATTTTGAGATGAGCATAAGTACTTCTCTCAATACTTGGGTTGCTCAACTTACCAATGGCATTGAGCAAGGTGAATCTATCACTTTTTCAGTCGTTCCCGGAGACAGTAAAGTGATTACTGCTCAAATGATGGTTCCAATGAATGCTGAGATGGGAACAATGAATACTCTGACAATTCGAACCACGCTTTCTGGTGAAGAAATGGTCACTAATGGAACCCGTTTCATAGTTCAGGAATTGGCCGCTCTTGAGGCCTCCGAAGGTGGTGTGATTCAAGTATACCTTGGTCAGACTGGAACCTTCGATGTCAGCATTAAAAACACAGGAAACGTACCTCTGTATCTTGAGTGGACTATTGGTAGTTTACCAGAGGGGTGGATTGGAGGTTTTCAATCTCTAATACCTTCTGAACTAGATATGAATCGTGAAGCCTTAGTTACTGTAGGGTTGGAACTTCCTGGTAATCTTCCAATTGGAATAATGGATGAGGAGTTGTCAATAATTGTTGAAGCTACAACTCCTGGTTCTGAATTAGTAGTTCATACTTTCACTCTTGACATAGAAGTTCTTCCTTCTGTGTGGGTCGGCCTATCTTCAAACCCAATTTATCTCAATGATGTTCCGACTGGCTCAGAATCCGATTTCTTAATCACTGTGACAAATCTTGGAAATTCACCTTCTGGAATTTATTTTGAGGTTAGTGAATTAGAGGGTTGGTCGTTAAATATTGAACAAATGAGTATAGAACAAATCCCTGCAGGTGAGTCGGTTGAATTCACCTTGTCAGCAAAACCATCTTCAAGTTCCAGCCCTGGTTTGATGTCATTCACCCTGTTTGCGAATTCTACCGGGGATGACAGTACTGATTCATTGACTAATGGTGTACTAGAGTTAGAAGTATCTCGTGCTAGAGACGACACTTGCAGCGGAATAAGTTGCATACTCGTAGCCATCGGATTACCTAGTTGGGCTATTGCAGTAATTTTCATCTTCTTGCTTGCAGCACTAGGTGTTGTTTTAGTACGCATGCGTAGTGATTCAATTTCCTTACTTAGTCCGGAGGAAGAATTGATTCCTGCGGGTTCTGCACTTCACTCAGGTACGCAAATCGAGAGGAGAGAGGTGGCTCTTGAAACAGGCTCTGCTGGAGAGGTTTTGAGCTCAGCAATTTCAGAAGAAGAGGCATCTTCAGTAAGGGAATCGAGCCTTCCATCTCTTTCCTTACCTCCCGTTCCCCCTGGTGCTATGCCATTACCTCCAAGCGGTCTTCCAGATGGGTGGACGATGGAACAGTGGGTGGCCTATGGTCATCTATGGTATGAGCAAAATAAGTGATTTACTCCATAGTCTGACTTAAGACAAGACTTCGATTGGGAGTGGGTATGAGTGGCTCAATTGTACTGTTCGGCCCACCTGGTGCTGGAAAGGGTACACAGGCTGGAAGGATAGTCGATCTAACTGGTAAACCTCAGGTTTCTACTGGTGACATGCTTCGTACTGCTGTCAAGGCCGGAACGAAGATGGGGGCTGAGGCGAAGGTCTACATGGATGCAGGATTGCTAGTCCCTGACTCAGTGATAATCGGACTTATTGAAGAAAGATTGACCCAATCGGATGCAGTGAATGGAGTTCTTTTCGACGGGTTTCCTCGAACGATCCCCCAGGCCGAATCATTAGCCAACATTGCAGTTGTTGAATCTGTAATTTCAATAGAGGTTCCTGATGATGCGATTGTTGAGAGAATAGTTGGACGTAGAATGGATCCTGAAACTGGAGACATCT
>Ga0208638_1001460_pt1 | contig 12856 bp, 10 predicted proteins | sample ETNtaG_34_FD_185753 | JGI IMG/M metagenome (GOLD analysis project Ga0208638, IMG submission 185753) | Marine microbial and viral communities from oxygen minimum zone, Eastern Pacific Ocean - ETNP201306SV51 (SPAdes) (version 2) | ecosystem: Environmental > Aquatic > Marine > Oceanic ...
TCGGAAATGTTTCGGTACATCAATACGCGACTATCGTTATTTATATCTTCCGAGAAAAGAATCTTCAGTGTTTTGAATCGGGCCGCGAGGAGCGCTTTGCGTAGGAATGAGTCGACGGGAAACCCGCCGCTCCCCTCATAATTCTTGTAAACGTTTTTCTCCCCTTCTGGAAAATCGAATTCTTTAGTTCCCGTATTGACGAAAACGTGATCATTGGAAAGTTCGCCAAAATAAATCTCTGGCTGATCTACTTTAAGGTCTACGCTTGACCGAGGTGGGATATCCTTGATGAGCAGAACGGGCATCCCTTGAGGTGTAACCTGGTTGACGGGGCTCAGTGATACGCCGTACCCATGTGTGAAAGTGAGGTGCTCATTGATCCACGTGCGGTTAGGCAAACTGGATGACTTTAGCTCACGTGGGGATAGCAGTGTCTGTCGGTAGGTGCCGTCGATCGTGTACCGGTCATTATCGACCGAGTTGAACTGGTAATAGGTGCGGATTTCCTGGATCTGCCCCAAGGTATCGAGCAAAGGCTCTTGATCCCATAGCCGGATATTTTCGACGGTGAGGCTATTGGCGCGGATAGTGTCGGCAGTTAACTCAGCGGCGCCAGTAAGTATCTGCGATTCGGTGTTCTCCAGTCCATAAGCCTTAAGGGAACCCGCGATGGTGTGTTCGATGAATGGTGTCTCCTTGATCAGTTCGTTGGGCTCGACGATGAACTTCTGAAGGAGTTTGGGGTAGAAACCACTGACGAAATAAATCAATCCGATCCCGGCCAGTGCGAGTGCCACTTTCTTCATGCCACGCCCAGTGGCGATAAAAAAGCTGAGCCCGGCACCTAGAAGTGACAGTATCGACATCCCATTGAGGATGGGCAACTGTCCGTGATAGCTTGCATAGCCGATTCCAGCGACGACACCATTCCCTCCGCTCAGGAGGGTGAAGCGCTGGAGGTGAAACTCAATGGCCAGAAGAATGAAGAAATATGCCGCCAGTAAGGACAGCGGGCGCCGCGCTTCCGCCTGGAGGACAACTCCTGTTGGTCCCACATACACGAATCGCTTAAAGAAAAATATGAGCCCGAAACCGATGGCAAGTACGATCAGGATTTCCCATAACACCGACTTGCCTAGGTTTAACAGGGGCAGAGTGAACAGATAAAAAGAATAATCGTTTCCGAAAATGGGATCGGCATTGCCGAACGGGACCGCCTCAAGAAACAATTGAAGGGTATCCCACTTTTGCGAGATGACCAGTCCGGTCATCAGTGCCAGCACGAGTGGGCCAATAAACAGTAGGTTTTTAAGGTTGGCCGCCATTAGATCGATTAGAGGGAGTTCCTGTCGGATCTGATCTGATAACAGTACCGGGATATGAGCGGTTCGGTCATGCGTGCGCTTGAGAGGAACGCAGGTGAAAGCAAAAAAGAGGACTCCGCAACCCAGACCGAAACCCCACTGTGAAAAAACGACGGTCCAGAACACTGAACCTACCTCATGGCTATTGAACCAGATCCAGTCGAAATAAAAGCTGATGATTTTTTCGGCGAACATCGAGCCGATGATAACGGTGCCGGCCAGAATGATTAGCCATTTTTTCTGGAGATTCATAGTTTCCCCTTCAGGAGGTTTTCCATTTGATCGAGCAGCCCATAGATGGGATTTGTTCGTTGGGTGCCGGACGTCCCGCGAGGATGTCCTCGAGCGCCGATTTCAAGTCCTGCCGAGTCACCTGTTCGGGATGCTCCCAATTATCATCGATCCTGCCCCGGTATAGAAGTTTTCGTTCTTCGCCATAAACATAAAGATCAGGTGTGCATACAGCACCGTACACTTTTGCAGTTTCTTGCGTTTCGTCGAACAGGTAGGGGAAGGAGACCCCCCTCTCTTGTGCGACAGCTTTCATATTGTCGAATGAGTCGTCAGGATACCGTGTTGCATCATTAGAATTGATCCCGGTCAACTGTACCCTGTATTTCGAAAAACTATTTTGTAAGTCGATCAACCGTTGCAGGACTGCTTTTACATAAGGGCAGTGGTTGCACATGAAAATGAGGACGAGAATTTTCTGATTTGCGAAGCTGCTCAGTGTGTAGGTTTTACCGTCAACGCCTGGGAGTTCGAAATCATGAGCCAAAGTTCCTAGCGGAATTTTGGTGGAATGTAGGAGTGCCATAAATTAATACGTCGGGATAGATGAGTATGAGAACTGGAATCGGTGCTTCCAAAGACCGACGGTAGAGGAATGCTAACACGTTTCAGAACAGGATGAATACCAAAAACGTGGCATGCCCTTGGAACTTAATCAGGAATAAATAATTATGAAAAAAATAAAAGTTTTTATTCGCTTCTACAGGTCATCCCGGTAACGCGGCAGGTATAGCACGCAGGGTGGGCGAGTGCGAATGGGCGCAGGGTTTCCTTAAGCGTATCGCCCATATTAGCGTCATCGTGATTGACCAGGATGGGACAGACATAGATTCCTTTTTCCGTTGCCATGCGTGATGTAGCGCATTGAAGATTGGTGATGTCGTAGTTCTCGAAACATTTCTCGGTGACATGTTCATCACTGGAATAGGCCCGAAAGTTTTCCTCTAGACGGCCGATGAGGAATCCGGGAAGAATCTTGAGACGGGGTTCCGGCACATTCAGGGATTTCAGGAACTCAAGGAAGCGGGCTTCCATTTCTAGGTCTTGTCCATCGTCCCAACTGCGAGTTACGGTGAGGATGGGGAGGAATCCGGCGGATCCGAGATTGCGGATCCCTTCGACGGCGCGGTTGAAGGCACCTTTCCCCCGAATCTTATCGTTGGTCTTTTCCTCAAAACTTTCCATGCTCACTCGGAACTGTAAGGGATGCGCGGACCGGTCCTGAATTTCGCGTAGTTGCGCCGCCTTTTCTGGTGTGATGAGCGTGCCGTTAGTTAACACGTCTAAGGGCCCGTGTTGCAGAATAGCTTCTAGGATCTCGAAGATTTCCGGATTCATCAACACTTCGCCGCCGGTGATATAGTAGTCATTGGTGCCAAGCAGTCTCGATTCTTTCAGGAGGTGTCGAACTTGAGAGAGTTTCATCATTCCATGTGTATGGTTTTGCGGTCCACAACTGATGAAGCAATGGGTGCATTGCAGGTTGCACAGGGTTCCTCCCACCTGTATCCACAGTGTATTGAGCTGAACAAAAGGCACTTTGGGAACCGTGCGTTGTTGGGGGCCGGCCATTATTTTGGATGAATGAGTCATGTCGATGAAATCAGCCTAGCAAAAGAGAATGCTTGGTTTCAAGGAATACAGGCTGCGGTAAGGAAATTAACCCTTTTCCTTAAATAAATCGGTAACTTGGGGGGGGGATATTGCCAGTACCTTACAAACCTGCCGATTCGTAGGAATCGCTCACGTCTCTGATCCGAAGTTTCCGACGCAATGCGGCGAATCCTTCTAGTGCCTTCCGTCCGAGTGGAGATTTGTATATGGGCTTGGCGTTGAGTTTGGCCGATTTGGGCGAGTTAGTGAAAAAACGTGCATCCAGCGGTGACAGGTACCGGCAGTGGGGGAAAAGCCACTTGAGAGGGAGCCCGGCGTTCTGGGCTGATTGTTCCAAGTACCGAGCGGCCTCTGCGGCACGGTGATGTTCTTCCCCTGTTACGATGCTAGGTACGATTAATTTTAGCAACGGGATGATCCCTTTTCCGGTTAGGTAATCAATTTTTTCTTTTAATAAATCAAGGGGCCCCGGAACCAGAAACAACTCAGTCCAAACTGTTCCCGGTGGGAAGATACCCGTGGCGTATTCTAGAGCGCCATGAACCATTGGCGGTGAGATAATGTCATCCTTTTTGGCCGTTCCAACAAATCCTTCGAGCGGGAGGTTAAGCAGGTCGACTCCCGCTGCGTAAACTTTGTCTAGAGACCGCTTGTCTTTTGGAGGAAATCCGCGCAGAGCGACGAAGGTGCTGAACTCTTTCTTGATCGCCTGCACCACCGGGGCCAGTCGTGTGAACCCTCGATCGGGTTCGCGGCAATAGTCCAGATTGAGCTGGACTAGATCGGCCGATCCTTCCTCGAAAGCCGATTTGATTACTGACAGAATTGTTTCCCGTGACAGGTTGAGTCGGTTCTTTTGTCCAACGGCACGCAAAAATAGGTTTAGGCAGTAGCCGTCTATACAGGCGTTTTCCGAAACCGGGGACCGTTTTTTCATTTGTTCCCGAACGAAATTGGGTAGCGGAACGACACCGACTTCGATCTCTTCCCCCCTGGAGTGGAGCGTTAGAGCCTCTCCACTCAGTTTGAGCTGTGGGCGGTCTTCGCCGGGTTCCTTGATCGGGACTTTGACGATAAAGTTTTCTGCCAAAGACAGCGCAATCTCTTCTCCGGGCCGCCCATCACAGTACCCGCAGATCACTTCCGAAATGGTGCGGACGTCTTCCGGGATAATCAATCCATTGTTGATTAAATCCAGTTTGAGTTGGCCGTAGCTCTCCATAATGTCTTTATTCGAAATTTGCGTACCGTTACAGTTGGGCAAGAAGTTTTTGGTGAATCCCAGAAAATCCTCCGGAAGACATGATCAAGACTACGTCCTTCGGGCGGCATTCAGCGGCTATTTTTTCCACTATGGTATCCACTTCAGGGATAAAATACGCGTCGCCTCCGTTCTGGTTGATGTCCTTGATTACCCGTTTTGGGTCTAGCCGCTCTTCGGGTTTTATTTTGTCCGGCGCGAAGAGTTCCGCAAGGATCACCCGGTTGGCTTCGGCGAAGCATTCGGGCAGTTTGCTCTCAAACACCTTCCGCCTGGACGTTGCGGAACGCGGTTCGAATACGGCCCATATTCTGTGCCCGGGATACGCCTCCCGCACCGCTTCCAGGGTACGCCGGATGGCTGTTGGGTGGTGTGCGAAATCGTCGATCACCGTGACCCCATTTTTAACACCCACAATTTCCTGCCGTCGTTTGATTCCTTGGAAGTCCGTAAATGCTTTTTCGATCTCTCCCGCGGTAAGACCCAGTTTAAGCCCCATCGCTGCCACCGCCACCGCGTTTTCTGTGTTGTGCCGCCCAATCATCGGGAGTCGGAAAGTTCCAGCGGTCTTGTCCTGGTGACGCAAGGTAAAATGTCCGCTGCCCCCCTCGAAGCGATAACCTTCTGCCGACCAGTCGGCGTCTGAGGAAAACCCGTAGGTTTCCACCGTGCATGTGGCGCCGGCGAGAACTTCTCGGGCATGTCGGTCCGAAAATTCTACCAGCAAGAATCCTTCAGGGTCGATGGTTCTCACGTATTTCCGGAACGAGTCTTTGATGTGGTCGACATCCCGATAAATATCGGCGTGATCAAATTCGATACCTGTGAGTATCGACGCAAATGGTTGGTAGTGAAGAAACTTGGGCCCTTTATCGAAAAAAGCGGTGTCGTACTCATCCCCCTCGGTTACAAAGAAATTACCTTGCGGGATGGCGTGATTGCTGTCGAAATTTTTTACCCACCCGCCAACCATGAAGCCGGGGCGGTGTCCGGCGGAATGCAGCACCCAGCTTAACAGCGCAGTAGTGGAGGTCTTTCCGTGCGTCCCGGTAACGACCAGCGACTTTCGTTTTTCTAGAAAGAATCTTCTCAGGGCTTCAGAAAGCGAAGTGTAAGGAAGACCCTTTTCCTGGACCGCTAGAACCTCTTCGTTATCTTTCGATACAGCGTTGCCGATGACAACTAGGTCGATACCGTCGGAGATGTTCGCGCGCCGATACCCCGGCTTGATGTCGATCCCAGCCGATTTTAGAAGCGTGCTCATGGGTGGGTAGATGTTAGAGTCGGATCCTGTGACTCTATAGCCAGATTTCTTGAGCAACCCGGCAAGAGAGGCCATTCCTGTGCCGCAGATAGCGATCAGGTAGATCGATAGGGTCTTTTCGTTGGGAACCATTCCGGGAGATTTTAGGCCTCGCTCCCAGTAAAGTCAAGGTATATCAATGGTTTTGGGGGGGGTGAAGAAACTTGTTTTAGCAGTAGAGCTAAATCACGGCAACGCGGGGCTGTCCTCAGCGATCAGGATTTCTCAAGTTTTGTTAGGCTCCAAGGGTGTCAACGTTTGCTACAGTTGCGGCATGATTCATCTGTATTCTTGCAGATTTAATTTATGCTCAAGTTCATTTTAACAATGCCTTCAATCGGGATAGATCATCAATCATATAATGGGGTTGGGATTCCTGTAGGGCCTGGGAATTGCCCAATCCGTAACTGACACCGCAGGTCCATGCTCCAGCGCGCTTTCCGGTTTCAATGTCTATAGCGCTGTCTCCAACCATAAGCACTTGCTCGGGAGAACAGTTGAACTGGCGCATGAGAAGGTGTAGTCCGCTGGGATCGGGTTTTCTTGTATCTAGACTGTCTCCTCCGAGTACCGCATGGAAAGGATGTCGAAAATCGAGCGCGTTGAGTATTCTTTCAATGAAAGCGACGGGCTTATTGGAGAAAATCACATTTTTTTTATTGGAAAAGTGTTCAACTGTTTCCCGAGTGTTGGGGTAAAATTCTGTTTGGTCCAGCAGGTGATCGCCATAATGTTTGCGGAACAGGGTAACAGCATGTTTGATGTCGTCGTACCCAGTGCCGTTCAATGCCTGCTCCATAAGCCTGTGCATACCACCTCCCACGTAGGCGCGGATGATCTCCCGACTTAATGAGCGTAGGTTTAACTCTTTTAGGGCGAGGTTTACCGAATCGGTGATATCGGCTAGGGTGTTGACCAGTGTGCCGTCAAAATCGTAGACGATTAGGGATAGGGCTTTCGGTTCCGGGTTCAAGTGGGAGTGCTTGTGTTATTCTGGTCCGCTGGTGGTATACCGATGGGCTAGTACGATGCGCCTGTCGTCAAACAGGATCACAAGGTCCTTTGACTTTGTCGTGTCTAGCAGGCTCCATACGTCGAACTGGTAGGTCCACATGACACGGCCGTTTGCGACGCCTTCCTTGAACGGGGGGCCGAATCTGTCAAGAATGTCGACTTGCGTGGTCACGCCATTCTGGATCGTGCGAACTTGGGAGGTGTCGAAGTTATTACCCATGGTTCCACAGCCCATCGTCAGCGACAAAATCAGGATACTTGCAATGCCTAAAACCTTGCCTTTCATGACGTCTCTCCTCGATAGCTGGGATGAAAATAAAAGACCGTCGAACTCTGGGAATCCGCCGTCGATGACCATGGATATCGACAAAAATAAGTCTACCAAAATGGATAAGAAAATCATAACTTTTATATTTAGTAGGGAGGAACGCTTATGAACACAGGGAATAACATGATCTATCCGGTGTTTCTGGGCGCTGTGTTGTGGGTGCTGTCAGGTTGCGTCACTATGTCTTCCGATAAATCAACCCCTATATCGGAGCCCACCGGGGTGACGGCGTATGAACCAGACGGTTACTATGAACCGCTTCCGCCTCTGGGTAAAAAGGGATACTTTGTGCAAAAGCTCGCACCAGAGGTTTATTTTTTTTCGACCGGTGTGTACAACAATTTGTTCGTGGTGACGTCGGAAGGTGTGGTTATCACCGATCCCATTCGAGGAAAAGGTAGGTTGCTTAAGGCTGCCATTCGGGAAGTGACGGATCGCCCGGTCAAGTTCATGATCTACTCGCATGCGCACAGGGACCACATCGGCGATGCCTATCTTTTTGCCGGTGAGGAGGTGCAGATCATCGCCCAGTTAGAAACGGGTAAAATACTCAGACGTTATAAGGACCCGGACCGTCCTGTCCCGCATATTAATTTTGGAATGAACTACACGCTTTCGATCGGAGGCGTTACCATTGACTTGATTTACCCTGGCGAAGGGCACGGCAAGGGCAACTCGATTATTTATATCCCCTCACGCCGAATTATGATGTATGTGGATACGGTCACGCCAAAGTCGGTTCCGTTTAAAAACTTTGCCTACACCACCGATATTTTCAGCCAAGTTCGTGCTATTAAGAAAGCACTCAAGCTGGACTTCGATGTCTATGTTGCCGGGCATCTTCATCGTCCCGGTACGCGGAAGGAGATGGAAGAAGTACTGGAATATTACTACGCGTCGAAAGAGGCCAGCAAAGTGGCTTTGAAGAAGGTTTCTTTCCTGGATGTTCGTAGACGTTCTGAAACCAAGGATGTTGAACGTTTGTTCGGGGAATACCTTGATGCTGTGGCTGACGCGTGTTACCGGATTCTAAAACCAGGATGGAAAAACCGGTTGATGGGGTTCGAAGCGTTCACCCGCGGCCATTGCGATATCTGGAACTCGTTTCATCGCACGCACAAGGCGCCTTAAGGCATGAAGCCAAGGTCAATGTAGGGTCCCTACCCGGTAGTGCTCTCTTTTTACGTGGGAGAAGAGAGATTTGACTGCAATACACACAACGCGTTTATGTCTGTCCTCGGTCCAAATATTTTACTGAAGACATGGTTAGTTCCCTTTCAGTTCCCGGTATTTTTTAAGGATGTTTTTTACATCGGCGTGTGAGTGTACGGGCATGCGTGCGCCCATGTGCGAAACAACCTCGGCGGCGCAGTAGGATCCGATGATCACAGATTCTTCCAGGCTGTGGTTTTTGATGAGCCCGTAAAGCGTGCCCGCGGCAAAAAGGTCACCTGCGCCTGTGGTGTCCACGGCTTTTGCGGGGAAGGCGCCGATCTCGATTTTCTTTTCGGATGAGTTGGAGGCCCAGGATCCGTTGCTGCCCCGCGTGACAAACAATGTATCGGCCATTCCCTTGAGCACATCAAACGCTTCTTTTATATCTTCCGTTCCCGCCATGGCCATGGCCTCGACGTCGTTACAAAACAGGATGTCCACGTGCCAGCGTATAAAATCGGTGAGTTGATCTTTGAAACTGTTGACGATGAATGCATCGCTTAGGGTGAATGCGACGGGAACTTTATTTTTTTTTGCGACTTCGGCCAACCGCAGGGCGGCGGCTCGGGTCTCATCACCAGTCCAAAGGTATCCTTCAACATAAACCGCTCCCGAACTTTGGATGATGGTTTCGTCGATATTGTCTTGGTGTAATGTTGATGAAACGCCGAGATGCGTGAGCATCGTGCGTTCGCTGTCAGGAGTGACTAAAACAACACAGGTACCGGTACCGTCGATTCCGTCACCCGGTCCGGGAAAGCCCACCCCACAACTCTGCATGTCTTGGGTGTAGTGGCGGCCGTAAATGTCGTTGGCGACCCGGCCTAGATAATATGCCCTCCCACCCAGAACACGGAACCCGTGAACCGTGTTGGCGGCAGAGCCCCCCGAGGAAATCTTGGTGGGGTGTTCTTTGAGCGCTCCAAGAATTTCAGCTTGGTCCTCTGCCGTGGACAGGGTCATACCGCCTTTGGTCAGGGTATTCTGCTGGATGAACACATCCTCCACACGTACTTCGATGTCTACCAGCGCGTTGCCAATGCCTACCAGATCGTATCTCATGGTTGCCTTTTACAGGATAGTCGTGATTGAAAACAAGGGAAAAAAGTTGACGCAAGCGTCCAAGTGGTATTTGTAATCTTTGCAATTAGACGGTAATATTTTTCCGTATGACGGGTGTACTTTACAAAACAAAGAACTTTCTCTTCACGTCCTTTCTGTCTATTGCTTGTTTGGCTCCATCCTTTGCTTTGGCACAGGAGCTGGTCGGGTCGACTTCTCAGTTTGCTAGCATCATGAATGGTGTGCTGGCTCACCCCTGTTTGAGCAATGGGGATTTCGGAGTAAAGATTTACTCCCTAGACCGGAATGAAACGCTCTATTCGGTAAACAGCGACAAGTCGTTTACACCAGCCTCCAATATGAAGTTGTTGACCACGGCCATGGCACTCAAGCGGTTGGGTCCGGACTACCGGTTCCATACTCGTTTGTATGCAACCACTCGGGTGGCTGAGGAGACGCTGAGGGGTGATCTTTATATAAAAGGTTTTGGCGATCCCAATCTGGTGAGCGAGCAGATGTGGCTTCTAGCCAACGAACTACATAACTTGCCGCTCCGTAAGGTGGAGGGTGATATTGTTGCTGACGATTCCTTTCTCGATGACCGGCTTCGCGTCAAGACCTGGCGCAAGCGAGCAGGGGCTGAGGCCTTTCAAGCCCCACTGGGAGCGCTATCGTTTAATTTTAATACGGTCACCGTACATGTTTCGCCCGGCGAGAAACCGGGGGACAAACCTGTGGTGGTAGTTGATCCCGACGTTGAGTTCATCCGCGTGGATAATCAGGCTAAAACGGTTGCTCAAACTCGACGCAGTCGATTGATAGTCAACCGGGTGGATCGGGGAGATTACAACGAAGTTACAGTATCCGGGGTGATCTCCGTGACCCATTCACGCGAAACATATTATTTGAATATCACCAAACCCACGATCTATGCTGCGACGGTATTTAAAGAATATCTTCGCCGGGCGGGGGTGGGAGTGACCGGAGCGGTGAAGATTGGTACCGTGCCCAAGGATGCCTACAATCTAGTGGACCACTCATCGGTGTCGTTGTCACTGATCCTTCGTGGACTAAACAAATTCAGCAACAACTTTGTTGCCGAACAAATTCTAAAGACTCTGGCTGCAGAACTTTATGGCCCACCTGGAACCACAGAAAACGGACTCCAGGCCATGGAAAAATACCTGCAATCGCTGGGGTACGCTCCGGATCAATACCAGCTACTGGATGCTTCCGGCCTATCGAGGCAGAATCGGTTGAGCCCGGACCAGATTGTTTCGATTCTTCAGGATATGTATGGCGATTTTGGGGTGTACCCAGAATTCGTTTCTGCGCTGGGGGCCATGGGCCGTGACGGCAACGTACAAAAACGGATGAATGGGCACAATGGCTCAGATCGGGCTCGTGTTAAGACAGGAACACTGAATTCCGTCAGTACGCTATCGGGTTATTTCCAGTCAGCGGATGGAGAGCGGTTTGCATTTTCCATTTTGATGAATGGCTTGAAGTGTTCAACGGGACGGGCGTGGGTACTGCAGGACCAGATCATTCGTGAGGGGTTGAAATTCCAACGGGAGCCGCGGGAAGCAGGCCCGGTTAAGTAGGGTGCTGGATGATTTAGCGACGACCAAAAACTTTGGTGTTCTCCTTTCTGTCTTCGTCCAGAATCTTCTTCCAATCACGCTTTTTGATCGGGGCTTTCAGAAAATCTTCGTAAATATTCCGGGCTAGTTCAGTTCGGTCTACCCCCTCTGGGGCCACCTGAATATCCAGTTGTGCCAGTGCCATGTCGAAATCACGGTTGAGCAGGGTGTCTGGGTCCATTTTATATTCTTGTAAAATCTGACGAATAGTGCCCATGTTTTGTTTGAACCGGTTGGCCACTTCGTTGATGTTGGACGGTCGGTACTGACCATTGGCTCCAATGCCCAGGTGGTAGGCGCAAAACAGATCAAATGGATGGATCCCAGAGGTGTTGGTCTTAGCTTCGGGTTGAGCCTGCTGGTCTGAAACTGCCTGTGCGTTTTGAAGAACCTTATCGGGTTTGTCGGAATAAGTCCGGTTCCTCGAGTGCCCTTGTGAGTCGCTTGCACCCTGATTGGATCTGTGTTTTCCACCGGGCCTTCTGGAAAATTTCCCATTTCCATTCGAGTTGTTGTTTTTTCCGGAGGCATTTTGTTTGTTTCTGCTACTCATGGAAAGATGAGAGGTCAGTGTTCCAGACGAAGAGGCGGTGGCCCAAAGATGCGGTGTATGGGATTCTTTTGCTCGGGAAGAATTCCGGTTTGAGCCGTTAACGTTTTTGGATTGACTCCGGGTATTGCGCTGAGCATTGCCACCACTGCGCCGCGGGCCGTTATTTCGGTTAGACGATCGTTGGTTGTTTCCGGTTCTTCTCAAGATGGTTTTCCTTTAAAAAAAAATCAACACAATCAAAAAGGCTTTGTTTTTTTCTCAGTTGGCTGAAGGGGTCGGTTTATGAATGATTCCCGGCTATTGTCTTGACCTTCGGGTGATGTCAGGAGAGCGCCTGATTGATGGTTTCTAAATGAACTGAGAGCCGAGTTTGTTTTTCAGAGAGGGCGTGCCTCCTCTGATTGTCCTTCTCGATGACTTCAGGGGGCGCCTTGTCTATGAAGTTTCGGTTGGAGAGTTTCTTGTCCAGTACTATGGTATCTTTTTCAATTTTTTTCAACTCTTTTTCGATGCGCTTCTTTTCTTCGGCAAAATCCATCTTGCCTTTTAGCGGGACAAAAATGTCCATACCATCCCAAACTGAGGACGCTGAGACTTCGGGTTTGGTCACTTTGGGCCCAAAGTCAACAAGCTTCACCCGCGCCAAGGTGTTAATATAAAGTGAATTAAGCCTTAATATTTCAACCTGTTCTGGTTGTTTTGTCCGGACCAGCAAGTCCAGGTTGAGACCAGGGTTCAAATTCATTTCTCCGCGAATATTGCGTACACTGGAGATCACGTTGATGACCGTGGAGAAGGTTTTTTCCGCTTCGGGGTCGGATTTGGATTTATCGAAAAGTGGAAACGGCGTGGTCATGAGGCTTCGGTCTCCGGCTGGAAGTTTGCTCCGAATTTCCTCGGTGATGAATGGCATGAAGGGATGAAGCAGGCGTAGGCTCAACTCTAGTACGTGAACGAGAACATTTTGGGTCGCCTTGCGATCTTCTCCCCCATTCAGGTGTGGTTTGGACAATTCGATAAACCAGTCGCAGTATTCGTTCCAGATGAACCGGTAGATGGCCGAAGCGGCGTCGTTGAACTTGAATTCCTCAAGCGCATTGTACACTTCGTCGCAGGCTGCGTTGAGGCGACTTAGGATCCAGCGGTGTGCAGCAGGTAGTTTAATTTTTGCATCCAACTCGCAGGTTCCGTCATAGTCGTCCAGGTTC
>Ga0208638_1001466_pt1 | contig 12837 bp, 3 predicted proteins | sample ETNtaG_34_FD_185753 | JGI IMG/M metagenome (GOLD analysis project Ga0208638, IMG submission 185753) | Marine microbial and viral communities from oxygen minimum zone, Eastern Pacific Ocean - ETNP201306SV51 (SPAdes) (version 2) | ecosystem: Environmental > Aquatic > Marine > Oceanic ...
ATAATTCCGACGATGGATATCCCCCATCGGGTGGCGGTATCTACCTCAGTGGCGGTGCACTGTTGCTGATTAATTGTACGCTTGTTGACAACCAGATCCGCACCAATACCAATAATGCATCTGCAGGAGGAAGTGCCATTTACGCTATACAAAATTGGAATAATCCTGATTCTGATCCGCCACAGCTTACCATTTTTAACAGCATTGTTTATGACAATTTTATTACAACATCTGCTGCGACTAATCCTAACACCAGCTTTACTGGACAAATTAGTATTGATGATATGAATGGTGATGTGGATGTATATGCTTCATATACCCTAATCGGCGGTGATGATGATTTGGGTGGTGATGATATATTATTGAATATTGATCCGGAATTTGCGGATAATACCTACGTTCTCCATGAACGCAGCCCAGCCATCGGTGCTGGTGAAACTGAAAGTGAAGATACTGAAGGTGATGAGATCTATGCACCGACAGTTGATATATTAGGCAATGACCGACCTGGAAGCGGCGGCGGAAACCCTGATTTGGGTGCCTATGAACATGAACTGGCCGTAACACCCTATCCAGCAATAGTGGAAGATCTGACTGCAACACCACTCCATAGGTCAGTAGAGCTCGAGTGGGACTACCATGAAGAGGAAGAGGTGGAAATGTACATTGCCTATATGGGCGAGGACTCTATCACTTTTACCCCTGTAGACACGGTATTGGGTCGATTCAATACTCGTACAACCATTGATAGTTTGGTCAATGGAACAGACTATTGGTTCTATGTTACTGCTGTGGATACGGCGGATTATGAAAGTTCACCCACGCTCCATGTGAAAACATCACCATTTTTCCAGGGGCCTGTCTGGATCGTGGATGCTGATAATGGTACTTCCAACGGAGAAGGCAGCCCGGAAGAACCCTTGAAATACATTCGCGACGCCATTGAAGAATCTGCAGATGGCGACACAATTATGCTTATGCCCGGGACTTATGACGGTTCCTCCTCCAAGAACCGCAATCTGGATTTTCAGTACAATTATGATGCCGGGGTCAGAAATTTGACACTTATGGGTAAATACGGTGCGGATACCACATTTATTGATCTGGATGGCCATGACTTCATTGATTTTATGAACGGTGAAGATAATTCTTCAAAGATAAGTGGGTTAACGATCCAAAATAGTGGTTCCGGCGCCGTTGATATCTGGAATGCAAGTCCGGAAATTGAGAATTGTATTTTTCTCAATAATCAGAATAATCAAAATGGTGGAGCAATAAACATCGGCGGAGATGGTGGAGTCGTCAACATCTCTAATACCCTTTTTGTTGGGAATTCAATTCAATCGGGCACAGGAAATAGAGGCGGCGCAATCATGCTGGGCGGGTCTGGCAAAGATGTATACGTTGAGAACTGTGTTTTTTACATGAACAGTGCGGATGAGACAGGTGGCGCAATTAACCAGGATAATAGTGGAAATCTTGTTATAGTTAACTCGTCATTTATAAACAATTTCACAATAACTAATTGGGGTGGCACTGGCGGGGTCAACTCATTTGCGATGATGTATGGCGGTACCACCACCATTATTAACAGTATTTTTTCTGGAAACTACAATGGTTCCGGCTCAATGATTTCAGATATATCTTCATCAAATGGTTTTTCCATAGATGTAGATCACTGTGTTCTCCAATCAACAAATAGTCAAGCCTTTGGCTGGGGTGAGAACTATGCGTTTGATCCTTTTATCAATGATACTGCAAATGGGGATTTCTCTCTAAATGAATTTTCCGACGCCATTGGGTTGGGCACGGATGAATATTATAATCCCATATTGGATGATGATGGGCTGGTGCCGGAAACAGATTTTCTTGGAAATGCTCGTCCCGGATCTGGTGGTGGTAAACCAGACATCGGAGCCATCGAGCACGAACGCTGGGAACCGCGACGCAAAGTCTTCTATCTAGCTACTGATGGTGATGATGGCAATGATGGTCTTTCAGCCGATTCACCTTTACTCTCACTTGCTGAAGCATTCAATAAATCCGTCATCAGGGATACCATTGAACTGGCAGCAGGTACCTATTCAGGCACTGAAAATCGGGATCTTTTATTTAATGGTGTGGACCGTATCATCCGCTCCACGGATGGAGCAGCGTCTACCATCATTGATTGTGAAAACCTGGGACACGCTTTTGTTTTGGAAGATGGCGAAACTGATTCTACTATCATTTCCGGTATTACTATTCAGAATGGTTCATCAGACGATGGCGGTGCTGTGGATATCGATGGTGCTGACCCCATTTTTGATGGTGTAATATTCAAGGATAACTACGCATCCGTTAGTGGCGGCGCAGTCTATGCTTCTGATTCCTATGCTGAATTTGTGAACTGTGTTTTTGTGGGTAATCATGCAGCCGCAGCGGGCGCTTTTGCTTTTAGCGACGGTGCTGTAACATTAGATTTTATCACGGCGGTTGGAAACCATGGTGATGATGATGTCAGTTTCAGCGGTGATGTAAGTATTTCCAATTCCATCCTCTGGGGCAACAGCCCGGTGGATGATGCCGCAGACGTGACTTATTCTGATGTAATGGGCGGCAATGTGGGTACAGGCAACTACAACGGCCGTCCCGGATTTACGGATGGTTTTAATGGTGATTTTACACTCAAAGACTGGTCTCCGGTTATTGGCCAGGCCAGCGCTGCAAACGCTGTACTCTATGATATTGAAGGTAATGCCCGTTCGGATAGTATTCCTGATATGGGCGCCTATGAAAATACCCTTGATGCTGCAACTACATATACCAGGCATTACTGGTATGTATCTACCTGGGGATCAGACTCGGTGTCAACCAATATGGGCGCCTATGAAAATCCATTCGCGACGATTCAACATGCCCTGAACCATGGCATTTATGATGATGAAATTCATATAGCACCCGGAGCTTACAGTGAATCGCTCAACAACTGGGGAAAAGATCTTCTGATTGTAGGCGGAGCTGTTCCAAGCGATGTAACCATTGATGGAAATTTTGAAATTAATGGCGGATCACCGGCATTATATGACCTTCATTTGACAAACAATAATGGTACCAATGACGCCCTGCAAATCAATAATGATGCAGTCGTAACTATGTATAATCTGTTGATTACGAATTCAAATTATGCCGGTGTAACGGTCAACAATACGGCCATTGCCTATATGATTAATATGACTATCTACGGTAATGCCACGGGTATTTATGATAATTCAACCGGTACAGTCTCCGCTGTTAATTCAATACTGTGGAACAATACTGCGGAAACTTACGGCACGCCAACCATTACATATTCTGACGTAGAGGATGGATATACAGGAACAGGGAATATTGACTCTGATCCTGACTTTGTTGCTGCGGAAAATGGTGATTTTAATCTGCAGATTACCAGCCCCTGTATAGATGCTGGCGATTCTACTTCTGCTTATGATAGTGACAGCACAGTGACAGATATGGGCGCATTCCCATTAATTCGGGAATTTTTAACTGACACATCTACAGGAAATATTGTTGTAACAGATGATGAATCAGCTGTTATCACAAATGATTTTACTTTGGTTGAAAATGATACGTTATTTGTAGAACCGGGTGCAGATGTATATTTTGACCCCGGAGTTACACTAACAATAGATGGTGTTATGGCCGCCAGTGGTGAAGCCGGTAGTCCCGTAACCTTTTTGTGTACAGACCCTGATTCGACTTATGGCGGAGTAATCATTAATACAGGAACGGGCACACGCGATGAAGTTGGCGACGAATTTTCCTATTTATTAATCCAGGATGTGGAAGCTGCATTTATTCCATTGACCATTAATGGTGATGCTACCATTGATCATATTACAATTGCCGGGAATGAAAATAGTACAAGTTTAGTAGTAAACAATGGCACGGTTGACTTGAATTACTCCATGCTGGAAGGCGGCACTTCCGGCAATGACCAAGGTACCATTAATTATACAGGAACAGATACCAGTAACACAGGTCAGTTTGTCAATTATGACGAGAATGATTTTACGTTGCTGCCCACAGCAGGTGCTATAGATTTGGATACTACGGGAATGTACATTGATCCGGATTTCACTTTTGCTGATGCTGGCTGTTTTTATCATGACCAGGCAGGCTATCCAGTTACATCGATCACTGTTCATCGTCCTGCTTTTGGAGATACTATTCTTGTTAGTCCGGATACTAGTTCTGTTACTGGATCAATATCAAAAATCCAGTTGTTTAATGAACACGACCGTTACAAGACCAATGGTGTTGTATCTTGGAATAATGGAAATGCATATGGTTCATTTATAACAGACTTTACCAACACCACTGATCTTGATGGCATGATCAGTAATATTTATGTTACGAACACCATTACTGGTACTCACAATTCATTTTCTGTAACAGCTGATGGCGTTACTTCCACATCTGGTGAGTTCCTCGTTGAACCGGGAATACCAGATTCAGTATGGGTGAATGAACAAACAGAAATGAATATGACCCAATTGGATGAAATAACCATTACAGCAAATATATATGACCAATTTGCCAATCTTGTCTCTGATGGTGAAACAGTAGCCTGGTCTATCGATCCTGTAACTGGCAATGGAGAAGGCTTTACATTAAGTGCATCTACTTCTTCAACCAGCAGTGGTTCAGTAAGCGTAACACTTGCTACCGATCCGACTGGCAACAGCTTGTCAGTGGGTGATCAGGTAAGAGTCCAAGCAGTTTCAGGCGATGGCGGTCATTCGAGTGCATTCGTCAATATTATACCCGATGATATCTATAACCTGACCATGCCGCCTGAATTGACAGATACACAGATTGATGTATCCGCTGATGTAGCAACTGTTAATATCGAAGCTGCATTAATCGATACATTTGATAACCCACTGGAACTTGTGGAAGTAGATTGGGAAGTTGTGACCGGTGCCGGGACTGGAGAAAGTTTAAGCACTTCCTCAAGTTTTACAGATGAGTACGGCATTGCGCATGTCGAGCTCAATACATCAACAGTATCCGGCAGCGAATATACTGTCCGTGGCTGGGTTACAGAAGATGCTTTGTTATCTGTGCTGATGGGCAATGGGACCCAGCAACACACAGCAACCGTACCCAGCATTAACCGTAATCAGGGATCTGACAAAAACGAACCAGGATTACTGAACACAGGCGATGAATTAAGCCTGGTTTCATTACCCGTTAGAATTGTTAATAATTCCTCTAATGAAAGCAACAGCAGCCGGGATGAAAGATCTATCTATGATCTGGATGATACCACGGCTGTGATCCATGTATTGTCTGGTGTTACGGCCACAGTAGGTCTGCCGCAAGACTCTGTGGATGTTCTGCTAGATCAGCAGTTCCAGATAACAGCGGATGTGGTTGATCAATTTGGAAATACAGTTGCAGATGGCACCCCTGTCTCGTGGGAGATTGTACCTGCCAATAATTATGTAACCATCGAAATTTCAGATGGCACAACAACCGATGGCCAGGCAACTATTGATCTGAAGATAGAGCAAAATGCGCCGTGGGAATTTGATTTTGTAGTAGAATTAACTTCTGAAAGTATAACCAGTGCTACTGGTACACATAATATCCATGATGTAACAGCTCCGGAAGCAGTATCTAATTTGACAGTAAGTCCAGATGTGTGGACAAGTGTAAATGATTTTACTTTGACTTGGTCAAACCCGTCTGAGCATGCCGGAGTAGCTGGGGCCCACTACGGGATTGACGGCGTCTGGGATGACTTTGTGGAAGGCCAGGATATAACTTCGTTGACCGGGCTTTCACTGCCCGATAACGCTGTAACCACTTTTGATGTTTGGCTGGAAGATAATGCCGGAAATCATGAAAGTGGTAATTGGAGATCAGTCATAGCCAAGTGGGATGATATAGCTCCGGAAGGTTTCAGTGTTACAGCTCCTTTGCAAGCGTGGTACAATGTTTCGGCCTTACGTTTTGAATGGAATGCTTCATCAGATGCAACTGCCGGGTTGAGAGACTATGTAATCACTATAGATGGTTCAAATGATTATATTCTGCATCCGGACTCAACTGGTTATAATATTCCCGATCCTTTTTCGGCAGGTACGCATGATTGGACAATATCTGCTTTTGACAGCGCCGGAAATGAAACAGTAACCAGTAATCCCCAGACCTTTTTTGTGGATTTTACAGCCCCGGGTATTGCTCATAATCCTGTTTTAGAAGCATCGGAAAATTCACCTATGACTATTACTGCCACGTTTTCTGATGATGATTCAGGTATTGAAATCGCTGAGTTAAAATACCGAAAAGGCGGTGAAGCGCAATGGCAAGCGCCCATTGATATGAGTACGTTGAATACTTATCAGATCGCCAGCGGCTTTGTTACATCGGTTGGTGTGGAATATTTTATCTATTCCCGTGATGTAGCCGGCAATGAAACCTATAAACCAAGTACCGGTTACTATTCCAGCTCTGTGACTATTCCAAATCCGGGATTATCTTCGACAGATCGCTGGCCCACTGGTATTCCTAATGGCGGTGCAGTTTCTTCTTACCAGCTAATATCATTCCCGGCCCAGGCGGCTAATGCGTCACCAAACGATATTTTAATTACTTCATCAGCATTGCCGGCTTATGACAATACTGTCTGGCGTTTCTTTGAATATGGCGGAAGCAGTCTTTGGAATGAATTTGCAAGTATTTCTTCCATCGATCCCGGGGTTGGTTATTTTCTCATTGTAAAAGATCCAGCACTGAATTTGAGCACCGGGCAAACAAGATCAGTACAATCAGACCAGGACTATACAATTAACCTGTCTTCTGGCGATTGGACGATGTTTGGTAACCCATTTGATTTCACTATACCACTGGGTAACGTGATTATTGATGATTCGACCAGTTTGGTAGGAGATGCAAACCTATATACTTACGATGGCAGCAATGGCTGGGTTGCAGCAAGCAGTTTAGAACCTTGGCATGGATATATTTATAAATCTGCATCAGCAGATAAAATATATATTAAACCAAGAAAAAGTAGTGGCGGCTTTGCCAAACAAATGGCTGAAAATGTAGTATTACTTGAAAACGAATGGCTCATTGACATTAGTGCCAGAAATGGACTTGGCGTTGATAAATTAAATAAAGTGGGTGTACTAACTACAGCGAATGATGAATATGATGCGTTAGATGCATTTGAACCACCCATGCTACCCGGCGGTATTTCCCTGCGGATAGATAATCGCGATTGGGCACAGAATGGGGATACATATACAACGGATATCAGGTCGATAAAAGAAGACGGTGAATTCTGGGATATGGAAATTGCAGCAGAAGATGAAAGACATAATGTCTATCTAAATTTTGAAGGATTAGCTGATATTCCTGCTGAATTCGATGTATTTGCCATTGATGTTACACTGGGTATTGCCCAGGATCTCCGCTGGGAACCGATTTATCGTTATGCGGTTAGCAATCCGAAATCCATCCATGATATTCGCTTTATTGCCGGAACAAAGAAATTTGTTCAAGAAAATAACGCAGGGGTGGAACTCTATCCGGATCGCTTCAGCATCAGTCAGAATTACCCGAATCCGTTCAATCCGCAGACGTCTATTTTGATCACTCTGGAAGATGTTTCTTCGGTAGATTTAATCGTCTATAATCTATTAGGCGAAGAAGTGATTCGTATTTCTGATAGTGATTTGTATCCTGCCGGTTATCACAATTTCATTTGGAAAGGATTAAATCAAGATGGCAAACGAGTCGCAAGCGGTGTATATTTCTATATGACACGAATCAGAAATATGTCCGGCAAAACAATTTTGAACCAGACAAATAAGATGATTATGGTCAAATAAATTCGAGGTAATTATCAGCACCTTCAAAAAAGGGCTTCCTTGCGGAGGAAGCCCTTTTTTTGTACAATATGTTGCCTTCATCACAGGTTTCGGATTAGCTTTGCAATGCATTTATATATCAAGCCTAAAGGTTAACATCAGGGTAAACTTTTACACATGAAAACAAATAAAATGATTATGGTGAAATAATGAAGAAAATAACTACATCTTTTACAATTTTAGCTTTCTCCCTCTTGGTTTTCTTGATTAGTGATGCAAATACTGCCGGAAAACAGTTTGGAAAAATTTCTTTACCATTAGGCAAGGTAGAAGTTCAATCGTCCGGAAGTAACTCGTGGGTAAAAGCCAAACCCAACTGGCCGGTTTTTGAAGGAGATGTAATTCGCACTGCAGCAAAATCCCGTGCCGAGATAACTCTTAATGGAGGTGGAAAAGTGCGGCTTGGGGAAAAATCTGAACTGGAATTGAATGAAGCCAGCGTAAAACCCATGACCAAAAATTTCAAAGCCAAACTGAAAAAAGGAAATGTATTTGTTTCCGCAAAAGCGGCATTTGGGGAAAAGAAAAATGTACAATTACGAACTCCTACGGCTGTGGCTGCCATTCGTGGAACAAAATACCGTGCCAAAGCAGGCGACGATGAAAGCGAAGTATTAGTGTATAACGGTAAGGTGGATGTGAATGCCGCAAAAAATGTGATTGACGAACGCAAAGATAAACGGAAATCCTTTGCTCCCGGTGCGCCAACAGGCAAACCCAAATTTACACTGGGCCCCGTTACAGAAACTAAGGCGCCTACGCAAGTATCCGGTCCTTATGAAGTAACGTTAGAAGAATGGGTTACCCTGGCTGAAGGTATGCAGATTAATGTCCGTAAAGATGGGAAATTTCATATGTTCGAGTTTGACCAATCAAAAGACGGTGATCTTGAATTTGTCCAGTGGAATAAGGAATTGGACGCGGCTGAAGAATAATTCAGTAGAAATAAGATTCTTGAGAAATCTATATCCCCAAATAATCTATAAAACTATTTATGAATGAACTATTAAAGCGATTAGGTATTGGCGCCCTTATCGGTCTTTTAGCAGGTTTTGTTATTAATTATGGAACCAATTTTGAAGGATTTTTCCTTACCGATTTATTGGACGGTTACGAATACCAGTCTTACGACGCCCGTATGCGATCTGGAGTTGCAGGTTCAGAAGAGGCATCCATTGATACTGTAGTCATTATTGACATTGAGCAGCAATCTACCCTGCCTGTTGAAGAAGGTGGATTGGGACGATATTTTAACTGGCCTCAAGCTTATCACGGACAATTAATTGATGTGGTTACGTCAGGCGAGCCCGCAGCGCTTCTTTTTGATATTATTTTTGATCCGGAAAACACGTTCAATTTCGATTTGGTCAATGCCCTTAACAGCGATAATACTCCCAACGATGAATATTTGGCTGATGTGACAAATCAATTTCTCTTAAGCAACGATCCAACACGGATGGTGTATTCAACCTATGAAAGCCAAAAAACGTATCATGCCTTAGTCTTCGAGGAAGAAGACTCACTCATATTTATTTATAAAATGGATTCCGAACCTGAAGGATATGACCGTCCGGACCATTTAATTCAAATTCCAGATGATCAAGCAAGAAGGCTGCCTAAAGCTGATCGCCTGGGTAATACATATCCGGATTTATTACAAGCATCAGTAAGAACAGGTAGTGCCAATTTCCCTCAAGATAATGATGGAATAATTAGAAGGTCCCCAACAGCCATTTGGTTTGAAGGACCAAATCATGTGTATCCGTCACTTACTTTGGCTGGGGCAATGGATATTCTGGGCGTCCCTAATGATGGATTGGATTATGATTTTGATAATTTAATACTAACTCTGCGAGATTCTTCTGGTATAGTCGTACGGAAAATTCCCATCGATGAAAAAGGCCGCATGTATGTGAATTATTACGGCTATTATAAAACATTTTATTATTTACCTTACATGTATTGCATGGATCCGGAAATGTTGGATCCGTCTTATTGGAAAGGGAAAGTAGCCATTGTTGGGGCATCTTTACCGGGACTTATGGATTTACGTAATACACCCGTGCAGGAAACGTTCGCCGGAGTTGAGATCCACGCTAATGTAATTCACAGCATTCTCCAAAATGAATTTGTTTCCATTACAGATGCCAATACTAACCTTTGGTCGATCATTATACTTTGTGTATTGTTGGGTGTTTTAGTTAGCATCCCTTCGAAACCATTGTACACTCTCCCAGTGCCTGTGGTAGTCATAGTTGCTTGGGTAATCTTCACCTATAATGAGTTTTTAACAGGATTGGTTATGTGGGAAATCGTTCGCCCGGCCATTTCCATGGGAGGAACGTATCTTGGAATTTTCCTCTACAACTTCCTGATCGTTGAAAAAGATAAGCGTTTCTTAAAAGATACCTTTGGTACATATATATCTCCGGAATTGATTGATCAGATGTATGATAATAAAGAAGAACCTCAACTGGGTGGAGAAGAAGGATATCACACTGCTTTTTTTACAGACATTCAAAGTTTTTCCGCTTTTTCTGAAAAATTGTCCGCTTCGGATTTGGTGGAACTGCTGAATGATTATCTGACGGAAATGACAGATATACTGCTCGATAATAAAGGAACCCTGGACAAATATATTGGGGATGCCATTGTGGCTTTTTATGGTGCTCCTGCTCCTGTAGATGATCATGAATATTGGGCCTGCCTTACTGCGATAAAAATGCAGGAACGATTAGCTGAACTTAGGGAAAAATGGCAAAACGAAGGTGAACGGTGGCCGGAAATTGTTCATCATATGCAAAACAGAATTGGTATAAATACCGGCCCAATGGTTACGGGCAATATGGGCTCTACAATGCGCATGAATTATACTATGATGGGAGATACAGTAAATTTGGCAGCTCGTTTAGAAGCATCCGCAAAGCAATATGGAATATATATTCAGGTGGCAGAGGAATCGTATAAAGCATGTAAGGATAAATTTATCTGGCGTGATCTTGATTATGTTATTGTGATGGGAAAGTCAGAACCGGCACAGGTATTTGAACTTGTTGGAGAAATAGGCAAAATGCCTCCCGGTTATGATAAATTATTGCCGGTTTATGATGAAGCGGTGAAACTCTATCGAAATCAGGAATGGGCTAAAGCAATCGAAGCGTTTAAAGCATCTGATGAATTGGAAGATATGTTCCCGGGACGAAAAACCAACCCAAGTCGTATCTATATTCCACGATGTGAACATTATCGTGATAATTCTCCTGGTGATAAATGGGATGGTTCTTGGGCATTGACTAAAAAATAATAAAATTGAATTTCATTAAATCAATTAATAGGTAATAAATTCATCTATGGGAATTCCTAGAAAGGCCGTCCTTTTGTTACAGGACGGCCGTTTTTTTTCAGGAAAAAGTTTTGGAGCAGAGGGTGAAACAACTGGTGAGGTGTGTTTCAATACCGGCATGTCCGGTTATCAGGAAATTCTTACAGATCCATCCTATTGCCGACAGATCGTTACCATGACCGCACCCCACATTGGCAACTACGGCGTTAACCCGGAGGACATTGAATCTGATTGTATCCAGGTTGCCGGGTTTGTAATCAAGGAAGAAACATCAGTCCCATCAAATTGGCGTTCTACTCAATCCATAGGAGAATATCTTAAAGATCAAAAAATCGTGGGTATCCAAGGGATTGATACGCGAGCACTCACCCGCCATATCCGTGATAATGGCGCCATGAACGGCATCATTTCCACAATTGATTTCGATATAGATAGTTTGGAGAAAAAATTAGACCAAGCCCCAGACATGACTGGATTGGACTTGGCAAAAGAAGTCACAACCTCAAAACTATATTTGTGGTCATCCAATCATTCAATCAAACAATCATCCAAGTATAAGGTTGCGGCTATTGATTTCGGCATTAAACATAATATTCTCAGATTACTTGAGAGCCACGGATGTGATGTAACAGTATTTCCCGCAAATGTAGCAGACAATGAAATATTGGACTTTACTCCGGACGGCGTATTTCTATCTAATGGTCCAGGTGATCCTGCAGCAGTAAGCTATGGGATTGAAGCGGTTCAAAAACTGCTGGGTCAAAAGCCCATTTTCGGGATCTGTCTGGGACATCAAATTTTAGCGCTTGCACTGGGAGCAAAAACATTCAAATTGAAATTTGGTCATAGAGGGCTCAACCACCCGGTAAAGAATTTGGAATCTGGGGAAGTGGAGATTACCAGCCAGAATCATGGCTTTGCTGTTGACTTGGATACTCTTCCGGAAAATGTAATCCCCACCCATGTAAATCTCAATGACAAAACTTCAGAAGGAATCCGTTGCAAAGATATCCCAGCATTTTCTGTCCAATATCATCCCGAATCCAGCCCCGGGCCCCATGACAGCCGTTATTTATTTCAACAGTTTATTGATTTGATGAATAATGCCAAAAAGAACTGATATTGAATCCATTTTAATTATAGGCGCCGGGCCTATCGTCATTGGCCAGGCCTGTGAATTTGATTATTCCGGCACCCAAGCAACACGGGCGCTGAAGGAAGAAGGATACCGCGTAATCCTGGTGAATTCCAATCCTGCTACGATTATGACCGACCCTGATTTAGCAGATGCCACTTACATCGAACCCATAACCCCGGAGTATGTGGAAACCATCATCCAAAAAGAGAAACCCGATTCGATATTACCTACGGTTGGTGGACAAACGGCTTTGAACCTAACCATGGATCTACATCAAGAAGGGATCCTTGAAAAATACGGGATTCAATTGATTGGTGCCCAGGTAGATGCCATTGAAAAAGCAGAAGACCGTGAAAGATTTAAAGAAGCCATGGATGCCGTGGGGATTGCTACTGCACAAGGCGGTTTTGTTCATTCCTGGCAGGAAGCGG
>Ga0208638_1001490_pt1 | contig 12688 bp, 10 predicted proteins | sample ETNtaG_34_FD_185753 | JGI IMG/M metagenome (GOLD analysis project Ga0208638, IMG submission 185753) | Marine microbial and viral communities from oxygen minimum zone, Eastern Pacific Ocean - ETNP201306SV51 (SPAdes) (version 2) | ecosystem: Environmental > Aquatic > Marine > Oceanic ...
AAGGTTTCATGGCAGGAGATATTTCTAGTGTCATGAGTCCAAGAACTATAATTCATTGGGCGGAAAATTCAGAAATCTTTAAAGATACAGGATATGCTTTTAGAGTAACATTTTTGAATAAATGTGATGACTTAGAAAAGACTATTATTGCCGAATACTATCAAAGATGTTTTGGTGAAGATCTTCCAGAGTCTACAGTGAATATAAAAATATAAATGAACAAAGAAGAGGCTTTAAAAGAAAAATTTAAAATTGCCTTAACCTCCACTATAAAAGTAATTTCGGAAAAAGATAAAGTTGAAGTCAATTTTGAAAATAAAAGTTTAGGCTCTAAGAATTTTAATTTTTTTGATTTGGACAACTTAAAGAGTCTTGATGACTATACCAAGATCAGAGCTGAAACTGATTCTGAGGCTTTAAAGTTAAGATATTCCAACAAGAAAATTTATCAGAAAAATTTGCCAAAAACTTCTACTGCAAAATCCCTGTATAATTTAACGGAGAAAATTAGATATGAAAAAATAGGTTCCAATAACCTTAAAGGCATTAAACAAAATCTTTTAAAAAATTACGAGATTAGACAAAAATACAAAAGAAAAGATCAGCTAAATACTAGAGAAGATGCGGGTGCTAAAGAAGCTTTTGAATTATATCTATTGAAACATTTCCATAACGTTGAGCTTACAAAACTATCTAAAGAAATTTTAGGTTTTTGGGAAAAAATGTTTGATAAAAAATTAAATAAAAAAATAGATTTTTTCAAACAAAACATTCATAACCAAGAAATTTTTAATTCTACCTTTTCTAAAATAATTGAAAGTATGGATATTGGAGAAAATTCTGAAGAAAAAGATCAAGAAAATGAAAGTGAAACGAATAATAATGAAAATCAAAATGATAACAAAAATGAGCAAAATAATGACGAAAGAGAAAAAAACAAACTAGAAACGGATCAAAATAGTTTTGAAACAGAATTTGATCTTAATGATGTCAAAATGGATGAAAGCTTGTTAGATCCAGATTCAGAATCTAATAATAATCCAGAAATAGTAGAAAGACGAAACTATCAGAATAGTAGAAATCTTTATAAAATCTACACTGAAGAATTTGATGAAATCGCCAAGGCCGAAAAACTGGAGACAAATGAAGAAATAATCAGATTAAGAAAAAGCCTTGATCAACAATTAACTGGTTTTCAGAACGTAATAGCAAAATTGGCTAAGAAATTACAAAGAAAATTATTGGCAAAACAAAATAGATCCTGGCAATTTGATCTTGAGGAAGGATTATTGGATAGTTCTAGATTAACAAGAGTCATAATTGATCCGTTTAATCCACTTTCATTTAAGAAAGAAAAAAATACAGAATTTAAAGATACGATAGTTACTTTACTTATTGATAATTCTGGTTCAATGCGCGGTAGGCCAATCACTATTGCTGCTATTTGTGCCGATATCTTGTCAAGAACATTGGAACGTTGTTCAGTTAAAGTCGAAATTTTAGGATTTACTACAAAAAATTGGAAAGGTGGGCAAAGTAGAGAAAAATGGAATTTGAATAACAAACCTACTAATCCAGGTAGACTCAATGATTTAAGACATATAATTTATAAATCTGCAGATTCACCCTGGAGACAATCAAAAAAAAATATTGGTCTCATGTTAAAGGAAGGCATTCTAAAAGAAAATATCGATGGAGAAGCAATTAAATGGGCCTTCAACAGAATTAAGAAAAGGAAAGAAGAAAGAAAAATTATTATGGTTATTTCAGACGGAGCTCCAGTAGATGATTCGACTCTATCCACAAATCCAGGAAATTATTTAGAAAAAAATTTGAAACAAACAGTCAAATTTATTGAAGATAAATCTAATATAGAAATTTTAGCCATAGGAATTGGTCACGATGTATCTAGATATTATAGTAAAGCAATCAAAATTACCGATGTTCAAGAACTGGGCGATGTAATGATTGACCAACTAGGCAATCTGTTTAATAAAAAAACCTTAAAATCTTTAAATTAAATTTTTTTTAGATCAGTATTAAGCCAACTTATATTAACAAGTGCACCCTTCGTTTTTGAAATATTTTTAAAATTTATTTTTCCATAATTTTTTTCTAATAATGTTTTGCCAATAAATGTTCCTAACCCCAAACCTGTTTTTAACTTATTTTCTTGAGAAGCAGATATAATATAAGGTTCACCAAGTTTATCAATTATATCATTTGGAAAACCAGATCCATCATCACTAATTTGTATTTCAGTATTTTTTTCATCACTTATTAGCTTTACTTCTACTTTTTGTTTAGAAAATTTATTCGCATTGCCGATAAAGTTTCTTAAACCATAATTTATTTCAATAGATCTTTTAAACTTAATTGAATTCTTATTTTCTGTAGTATTAAAAAAAAAATTTTTTTTGCTTATTTTTTGAAATGCTCGGATAATTTCACTTAAATAATCCTGAAAAGAAGCTTTAAAACTAATAAATTCATCTCCCAAATGTGGATTCATGGATAATTTTTTTAATATCTGATTACATCTATCACTTTGACTAATTAATAGATCAATTTCTTTTTCTAATTTGTTGTTGCCCTTTAACTCTTCTTTTAATTCTTTTACAACTAAGGATATGGTAGATAGCGGGGTTCCTAAAGAATGGGCTGCCGCTGCTGCCTGAGCACCTAAAGACGACAGCTCATGTTCTTTTGCCATAACATTTTGAATATTATCTAAGGCTTTTTTTCTCTTTCTAGATTCTCCTCCAAATTTTGAACCAAAATAAACCAAAAATATTAAGCCTATAATTATTGCCAATGGAATAGCATACAAATAATGATCAGGAACGTGGAAATGTGAATTCATCGGACTTGGTAAATCAAAATGAAAAAAGGTTAAAACAATTATGATAAATATAGTTATGACAACTAAATTAATGGTGCTGGATAATTTTAAATAGATTGAAGAAAATACCGAAGGTATAATCAGTAAAAATATGAATGGATTGGTTGCTCCTCCCGTAAGATAGATTAGGATTCCTAATTGAATAATGTCATAAGTTAAATAAATTGTAGAAAGGTTATTATTTAACTGACTTTGTTTTATTTTAAATTGAAGAAATAAATTAGTTAAAATACCAGTGCCCACTATAAAATTGCAAACTAAAAAATAAAAATCAAATTGAAAAACTAATTTTACAACATTAACTGTAACAAATTGGCCCAGTAGCGCCATCCACCTCAGGTTTACAAAGGTGCTTTTACTAAGTTGAAAATCTTTCGAAGATTTAAACAACTTGCCCAAATTCATTAAATTAAATATCTAGGTTTGAAACTTCCAAAGCTCGGCTAATAATAAAATCTTTTCTAGGAGCTACATCGTTGCCCATTAAAGTTTGTATTAATTTTTGATCATCTTTAGATTTTACTTTTGTTTGTTTTGAATACTCAACTTTCAGCAAAGTTCTAGTTTCTGGATTGAGAGTAGTGCTCCATAGTTCTTCTGGGTTCATTTCACCAAGACCCTTGAATCTTTGAATGCTCATTTTCGATTTTTCATTATCGATAAATGCTTTATATTTTTTGGAGTCTTTATTAGTTTTTTTAGATTTTTCCGAAGATTTTATAATAAAGCTTTCTAGTTCTTTATCGTCTTTAATATATATGTTTTTTGTTCCTTTTGAGATTCTATAGAGTGGCGGCTGAGCAAGAAAAATTTTACCGTTTTCAATAAGTTTATAAAAAGGATAGTTATTAAAAAAAGTCAACAATAAAGTCCTTATGTGTGAACCGTCGACATCTGCATCAGTCATAATAATAATTTTGCCATATCTTAAATCATCAATTTCGAAATCTTTTGGATCTATTCCAAGCGCATTGATCAAAATAACAATTTCATTTGATGACATCATTTTTAAAAGAGCCTTGGTTTGATGATCTTTTTCATTTTCATTTATTTTTGATAAGCCATTGTTATCAATGTAAGTATTTAAAATTTTTCCTCTTAGCGGTAGGACAGCTTGAAATTTCCTATTTCTACCCTGTTTCGCTGAACCACCGGCTGAGTCTCCCTCCACAATAAATAGTTCAGTGTTTTTTGCTTTCCCATCTTGGCAATCGGCAAGTTTTCCAGGAAGTCCTGTTAATTCTAGTGCTCCCTTGCGTCTGACATTTTCTCTAGCTTTTCTAGCAACATCTCTAGCTACAGCAGCATTAATTACTTTTGCTAAAACAACTTTGACAATAGAGGGGTTTTGATCAAACCAGGTGGATAATTTTTCATTAATAATTGATTCAATTATTAATCTAATTTCTGATGAAACTAATTTATCTTTTGTTTGAGATGAAAATTTTGGATCAGGCATTTTGATCGACAAAACTGCTGTTAATCCTTCCCTAATATCATCGCCTGATAGAGCAATTTTATTTTTTTTCAGAAGGCTGTTTTCTTTTGCATATCTATTGATTACCCTAGTTAATGCGCTCCTAAATCCTAGTAAATGCGTTCCTCCATCTTTTTGGAAAATGTTATTAGTAAAGGCAAGCACTTCTTCAGAATAACCATCGTTCCATCTAATAGAACTTTCTACTATTACGTCTCCCTTTTTACCAATGATTGAGATAGGTTTTTTGAATAGTTCATTTCCATTATTATTAAGAAGTTTTTTTTTTTTATTATCTAAAAATTCTACAAATTCATCAATGCCACCATCATATTTATTTACAAATTCTTTAGGTTTGGATCCAGTTTTGTCAATAATAGATATCCTTATACCTTTATTTAAATAGGCTAATTCTCTCATTCTTTTTTGAATGATCGTTAAATTAAATGTTGTGAAAGAAAAAATTTCTTTTGAAGGTAAAAAATTTATCAAAGTGCCAGTTTTATTAGTTTTGCCAATAACTTTTAATGAAGAGAGGGCCTTTCCATCTTTAAATTCTATACAGTGTTCTTTTTTGTCTCTATAAATTGTTAACTTTAATTTCCGGGATAATGCATTAACTACTGAAACACCTACCCCATGTAGTCCACCTGATACCTTGTACGAACTGTGGTCAAATTTTCCTCCCGCGTGTAATTGAGTCATAATTACTTCTGCGGCAGATTTTTTTTCACCCTTGTGGATATCTACCGGGATACCTCTGCCATCATCCAATACACTTAAAGTTTTATCTTTATTAATTTCAATTTTTATATTTTTGCAGTAACCGGCTAAAGCCTCATCAATAGAATTATCCACTACCTCATAGACCATGTGATGCAAGCCAGTGCCATCGTCAGTATCACCAATGTACATCCCGGGTCTTTTTTTAACTGCTTCTAAACCTTTGAGAACTTTTATTGAATCTGCTCTATAACTTCTTTTTTCTGATTTTGACAACATTTTTATTTTTTTTGGAAAAGGAGAAATTACCATTTTTTTTAATCTAAATAAAATGATCTAATTTATTATGCTTTAAATAAGGTTGGTAATCCTAATCAATTTAAACTTTTTATAAATTTATTTCTTGTTTATCAATTTTTCGAAAAAAAACTCATTTTTAGACACAAAACAAAGAGGGAGTGGGCTTTTGCCAACACTCCCTCTAAACTTGTTCAATAAAAATAATTTAAATTATTTTGGTGACCTTTTTACTACTGTTGAGACCACACGTACCACACTACTGCGGCTAGAACTACCCATTCCATAAATCTCTCCTTTTAATTTATTAAACGAATCTTGCTAAATTTATAACTCAAGATTTTTTATATTAAAACTAATTAATTTTTCAAACAGCAAAGACAGAAAAGAGGCTATTTTAGTTCACATTTACTCTCTTCCACTCGGTGCACACCGATCGTGGGCATGCACTAAGAATTCTTATAATATCTTAAATACGATCTATATTAGAAAATCTATTGATTATTGATTTGAAAAATACCAAACCAAAGCTGCTCCAACTATAACTGCTGTCCACATATGCTTCTCCTTTCAATTGTCGATATAACCTAATCAACTTATAGCTTAACTAAAGAATTTCAACATTAAAGTCAATTAATTACTTATACAATATTATATAGCATTTGAGTTCGTAAAATAATCACTACCTACACCTGCGCTTATTACACGTACACCCAAAATAATTCCAAGATCAAAATTAATTTATTTTGAAAATTCTTACTGATTTAAATAATACGCTATTCCTATTATGCCTGCAAGTACAACCCACTCCATAAATCTCTCCTTTTAATTTATTAAACGAATCTTGCACAATATATAACTTAAGATTTTTTATATTGAAACCAATTAATTTTTTAAAACGGAGAAGAAAAAGAACGTTATTTTAAACCATATTCACGCAAATAATCACGATATTTTGTCATCTTCTTGTAAATCTTTAAATCTTCTAACAAATTATTTTACTTATTTTTATTAAATAATATAAAAATATATTAAATAATTAACGGACCTTGAGTTAACTAAAATTTATTATACATTGTTCAAGTTCCTTTATGGGTAAATAAATGTCACCAAATTTTTTCTGATTTTCATCTAATTCTTTTGTTTTGATCAATCTATAATTTAAATTATTGATCTGACTTATTCTTTTACTTACATTATTTGGATGTGTTGAAGGTTTTATTTCAATAATATTTGTATTTGGTTCGCAAAATGCCAGGTTAGCAAATGCTGCTCCGTGAGCTCCAATAATAAATTTTGCATTATTAAAGAGATAAATTTGCTCAAAGAAGGACAGTTCTTCAGTTCTGTATTTTGAAAAACCTTTTTCTTTTAAAAAATTAAAAACTTCATTATCATTTTGAATTTGACAATGTTTAAATTCAGATTTCGTTCTATCAATATAAATTTTTTTACTATTTTCAAATTGTTTAGCACACTTTAAATAGATATTTCTTAACCAATGAATAATCCAGGCAGGTATAAATTCATTTTCATTAAGAATGAATCCCTTATGATACCAGGGGTGATCAACAACAATAAGCTCTCTTGCTTCAATATGTCTGTTTGTATCGCTATTTAAAATTTTATTTTCATCGATATCTAATATTGAAAGAGTTTGTTTTTGAAAATTTTGCAAACTTGGAGCATAAAAGAAATCTATTTCCTTTAATGGATAATGTTCTGAACATAATTTTATTTTTGGCAAAATATCAAGTACCCAATGTAAATAATTTTTATTACCACTTGCTCCCTGAACTAAGGAAAAGACTCGTCCATTTATTTTTTTTTTTACTCTCGAAGTTCCTTTAGTTAAAACTATATTTTTTTCAGCATTTTTTAATTCTCCAGAAACTTGTTGATATGAAGCTTCGTTGACTAAGGTGTTGCCATCAATTATCGCAACATGCTCAACGTAGTCCGTATAAACCCTGCCATTCTTAATTTTGTAAGAAAAATAACTTTTAGAACCTTTGATATCTGAAACAATATTTTCAATTTTTCTTTTAATAACGTTGTTAGAAAGAGTAACATCTTTTTGGTACTTTATTTTTCCATAAATTAACAAGAAAATTAGTTGAAAAAATTTTTTAAAATAAAATTGAATTTTTTTTTTAAATTTTATCATATAAGTATATTGACTTTAAAATATGAAAAAAGAAATGAATAAATTGTGGTTATTTTATGTAATCAAAAAACTCTTTAAAAAATTTAGATTTATTAGATTATAAATTTTTTATCAATGAAATTTAAAACTTTTTATAAACTATTTTATAAGCATCGATTTAAAAAAAGTTCTGCTATACTTAAATTATATTTATATATTGTTCTTCCCGTAAGATTTTTATTAAATACTTTTTTTTTTCCAAAAAAAATAGACTTAGATTTATTGGGACTCACATCGCCCAATCTATATAATGAAAATCTTAATTTTCTTTTTGAGTATTTTAACACCGATAAGGGAGAATTTTTTGTTGATCAATATGTACAACCTATAAAAAAAAATTATAAAAAAATACCAGCACACAGTTATTCAAAATTCTATGAAAAATTTTTTAAAGTTAGGCTCATTTTACGGAAATGCATCCGCAAGTCTTTTTTTTTACTTTAAATCTTCTAAAATATTTTCAGGTGATATATATCCTGATTTGTTTAGATATAAGTCAAAAAGAATAAATAATTTTTTCATTGACGCTAGCTCCGAAGATTCAATTAAAAAAAAATTATTAAATAAAGAAATAAGTTTCGATATAATTATCGAAGATGCGAGTCACTTATTAAAAGATCAAATAATAAGTTTATTTTTATTATTTAAAAAGTTAAATTCTGGAGGGGTATTTATAACAGAAGAATTGGATTTTCCAGATACTAGAAAAGATATGAATATAAATAATGAAAAACCAACATTAAAAAATATTTTATTATCGATTATTGAACAAAAAGAATTTAATTCAAAATATATTTCGGAAAATGATAAAAGATATTTCCTAGAAAATTATGCTTTTATAAAGATATTCAAGGGAAATACAAACGAAATTGCATTAATTAAAAAAAAATAAACATTATGGATAAAGATTTAGAAATATTTTGTGTTACTGATAAACATTTTAATTTTTTTAATGATATCAAATATAAATTGGCTGCTGTGGGGAAAAATAATTTTCCATCCAATTATATAACCTGCAATACAGGTGAAAATATTTTTTACAAAGAAGAATATTACTCTGAATTAACTTTTCATTACTGGTTCTGGAAAAATTTATTAAATAATTATTCCGAAGAGACATGGATTGGATTCTGTCAAAAAAGAAGATTTTGGCTGCAAAAAAAAGAAGATCTAAACTTAAAAATAAATGAAAATATCAAAGATAAATTTCTTTATAAAATTCCTAAAGAATGTAAACAATTTGATGCAATAATTTGTGAACCTATTGGTGTAAGCGGTGTTAAATTTATGAAAATTATTAAACATGGTTACAAAAATTTGTTAAGAGATCCATCTATAATTTTTGATAAAAAAAAACAAACAACAAAACTTCATTTTGATATGAGTCATGGATATGGCAATATTGATTTAGCAATTGATGTTATGCACTCAAAAGACAAAGAAGATTTTAAAAAATTTATGTACAATTCAATAAGTTATAATCCTCATATAGTATTCATATCCAAACCAAATATTGCCAATAGGTGGTTTTCTGATCTTTTTAGCTGGCTAGACAATTGTGAGAAAATTATTGGATTTAAAAAACTTAAAGGATATAACAAAAGGATATACGCTTATTTGGCCGAAAGGTATTTGTCTTTTTGGTTTAAGAAATACACGAACAGCATTGATTGGCCCCTAGTTTTTGTAGATATGGAGAGAAGCAGTACATACTGAAAAAATTCAATAATCAATTGTTATAGAGTAATTATTTAATTCGATTTATAATAAAGCTTCTTGCTATTAAAATAAATGCCCAAATTCAAAACTACTGAATTAAAAATAAAAAAATTTTTAATTAATAATCCACTAAGCTACTATTTTTATAAAATATTAAAACTAATTAAAAATAAGGGAAAAGGAAATTATTTTGGAGAATTTGGAGAAGATATACTTATAAATAGGTTTTTTAGAAAAAAAAATGATGGATTTTATGTTGATATTGGATGTTATCATCCAATAAAAGGTTCATTAACATATTATTTATATAAAAAGGGCTGGAGAGGTTTGAATGTTGATTTGAGTAAAGTTTCCATTGATCTATTCAAGTTGGCTAGACCTAAGGATTACAATATCCATGCAGCAGTAACTAATTTTGATGGAGAAACTCATTTTTTTGAAAATGGCATGATTAATCAACAGAACACTTTAGAAAATAGTGGAACTAATTTGAAAAAAATTAAAATAAATGCCTTTAAATTACAAACACTTTTGGACAAATTAAATATTAATCATATTGATTTCTTAAATATAGACGTTGAAGGCTCCGATTACAAAGTTGTATCAAATCTTAATTTAAATAAAATTCGACCAAAAATGATATGTATAGAGGAAAACAGGTACGATATTAAAGATATTATAAATAACACAATACAAAATCTTATGAATTCCAAAGATTATTTTCTTTTTTCAAGAATAGGTGTTTCAAGTATTTATATTGACAATCATTTAAAAGATGAAATGGAAAATATAATGAATATAACAAACTAATTGACGCAAGGTGAATAAACTAACAAAATTAATGTGGACATAAAAAATAATCTAACATTTGTTATAGTCACTTATGAAAGTGATAAAATAATTGACGATTGTTTATCATCAATCCCAAATAACTATCCGATAATAATAATTGAAAATTCAGGAAAAAAAAATTTTCAAGAAAAAATTGAAAAAAGATATCCCAATGTTAAATGCGAAATAATGGAAAAAAACGAAGGGTATTGCTTTGGAAATAACCTTGGAATAAAATTATCAAAAACAAGATTAGTTTTTATATTAAATCCAGATGTTCGTTTACAAAATGGTACTTTGGAAGAGTTAGATAGAGTTTTAAATGAAATCAAAAATTTTACGATATTAGCTCCTACCTTAGCAAATAATGAATTGAAAGAAGGTTTTGGCTTAACAAAAAATTATGGATCATATAAAAAAACTTTAAACACAACTTCAGATTTTTTTGAGGTTGATTATATACAAGGTTGTGCCCTTTTATTGGATAAAACTGAATTAAAAAATATTGGTTTTTTCGATGAAAATATTTTTATGTATTTTGATGATATTGATTTATGTAAAAGAATTAAGAATTTAGGAAAAAAAATTTATGTTTCTAGAAAAGCAAAAATCAGACATCTTGGAGCAAAAGCAGTTAATGATAGATTTTTTAATGAAGTAGAATTTTCGAGAAATTGGCATTTGATGTGGTCTACATTTTATTTTAATAAGAAGCATTATGGTTACTTTTTCGCTCTGAAAAAAACATACAAAAAACTGATAACGTCAATAATTAAATTTTTGTTTTTTACATTAACTTTTAATTCTATTAAAAAAAAAATTTACTTGATGAGATTTTCAGGACTTTATAATTCTATTATTGGAAAGAAATCTTGGTATAGGGCAAAAATTAAATAATTCTTAAAATATTACATTAATTCAATGATGTGACGATAATCTGCGGTTACTTAATGCTTCATGTCTAAATTCTTTTGTTTTATACTCTATTTACGATGGTAACAATCTTACGGTCCTGATCCGGTTATTACTTTGCATTATTTATGTTTCGGAGAGATGGCCGAGTGGTTTAAGGCGCACGCTTGGAAAGCGTGTATACTTGAAAAGGTATCGTGGGTTCGAATCCCACTCTCTCCGCCATTAATTTGACCTTTTATAAATTATTTTAAGGTATTAAAACAGGAAATACTTTTTTTAGAAGAAATATTAATAAAATGCTCTTTAAAATTTAAAATGATTAAAAAATGATAGTGGTATCTAAACTAAATAAACCAAAACATTTGAAACAGCTAGTTCACAAAGATTCTAGAGGAAGTCTTACAGAAATTTTCTTAAAAAAAGAAATTAAATTTAATTTTTGTAAATGTATTACTGTAACTTCAAAAAAAAATGTTATAAGAGGTTTGCATTTTCAAAAAAAATTTGCCCAACATAAAATTATTTTTGTTTTAAAGGGAATTATTAACGATTTTGTTGTAGATATAAGAAAAAATAGTAAAACTTTTGGTAAAATTTATAAATTTAAATTGACTGCTGGAGAAGCGCTGATTATTCCAAAAAAATTTGCCCATGGGTACAGTTCTCTGGCTAAGGAAAATATAGTGGTGTATTTTTTATCAGAAGATTGGCATCCAAGTCAAGAAAGTGGAATTGTTTGGAATGATAAATTTTTAAACATAAATTGGGGAATTAGAAAGCCAATTCTTTCTAAAAAAGACAAATTATTAAAACCATTTTTGAAACTATAAATTAATATCAAGAATGAATTTTCAGAACAGCGAATTAACCATCGTAATAATACTTTATGAAGAAGAAGCAAATCTCTTATTGAGTTGTTTAGAAAATATTAAAAATTTTAAAATAATAATTGTAGACAATGCAGGAAATAAACTCCTTAAAAAAAAAGTAGAAAAAAAATTCGATATATATAAATACATTCTAAATGAAAAAAATTTCAATTTACCAAAAGGATTTAATCAAGCAGTTGGACTCTGTGATACTGAATATATATTAAATTTACAAGCCGATTGTTTAATTTCGAATAAAGAGATATTTACACTTTTAAAATCACACAAAAAGTATGATAATTGTTTTATAACATCACCTACTTTCTATGACAAAAAATCAAAACTAAGTTATAGCGGAGGATGCTTACCGGGGGAAAAAAGTCGATGGAAATTTTGAATTTGGAAGGTGATATCTGCGTCGAAACTGTTTTACTATCTACTATTTTATTCAAAAAAAAAGATATGCTAAGACTTGGTCTTTTAGATGAAAATTTTTTACTATATTATGTAGATTTTGAACTTTGTAGAAGAGTTTTAAAAAATAAAAAATCAATTATACAAATTTTTGATGCAAAAGTTCAACATGAGCACGGTAAAATTAAAGTAAAAAATATTCTAAAGAAGACTTTTAAAAGAAATTATTATTTTACCTTCGATGAACTCTATTATTTTTTTAAAATAAATAAACATAATGAAATATTTAATAATCTTAAAAAAAAATTGCCTAATTACATTATTAAATCAATAAT
>Ga0208638_1001516_pt1 | contig 12529 bp, 9 predicted proteins | sample ETNtaG_34_FD_185753 | JGI IMG/M metagenome (GOLD analysis project Ga0208638, IMG submission 185753) | Marine microbial and viral communities from oxygen minimum zone, Eastern Pacific Ocean - ETNP201306SV51 (SPAdes) (version 2) | ecosystem: Environmental > Aquatic > Marine > Oceanic ...
CACGTTCCGCCAGGTCCGTCCGCAGGGGTTCCTCCAGGGCGTCGGCCAGGGCCTCGGCGAGTGCCTCGACGTCGCCGGGCGGGGTGAGGATCGCTGCATCGCCGACGACCTCCGGGATCGAGCCACCGGTGGACGCCACGACCGGGACCCCCGCGGTCATCGCCTCGAGCGGTGGGAAGCCGAATCCCTCGTCGAACGAGGGATAGGCCAGGACCGAGGCCCCGTAGAGGAGGTTCGAACGCTGCGCCTCGTCGATGCTGCTGATCCGAACGATCGCCGACGGATCGGCGAGTCCTGCGACGGTTCGTTCGAGCCGTTCCTCATCGAGGCCGGGACTTCCTGCGATGACGAGCCGCAGGTCCGGGGGTCGGTGCGGCATCCGGTCGAAGGCCTCGACGAGTTCGGGAATCCCCTTCCTCCGGTTCACGGAGCCGAGTGCAAGGACGTACTTCGAAGTCCCGGCTGTCTGTTTGCCGAGTTCGGCGTCTCCCGGTGGGATATCGGGGACGCCGTACCCGATGACGGCGAGGCGTTCCTCCGGGACCGGACAGTGCCTCGACAGGGCATCGGCAACCGCGCGGGTCGATACGTGCACCCAGCACCCCCTGTCGATCGCCCGCCGGATGAGGGTGGCGAAGCGCTGGACGTTCGGGTCGTACCACTCGGGGTTCTCGAACAGGTCGGCGTCCTGGATCGTCAGGACCGTGGGCACGCTCGAGGGGGGAACGACGTAGTTCATCCCGTGGACGACGTCGGCGGGACCGTGGACAAGCCGTCCCCGGGGCAGCGATAACCGTGCCCACCCGGGGTGTAGCAGTCGTGCCGGCACGGGACAGTGGTGGACCGACATGCCGGCAGGCACCCCATCTGGCCGGGCTCGGCGTCGGCCCGAGAGCATCCACCCGGAGATGGCGAGGCTCTGGTCGGTCCAGAGAGCGTGGAGCACGCCGTCGACGGCCCGGGCGATCCCCGTCGGTTCGCCGGCAAGCGGCGTAACGTCGAGGGCGACGCGAAGCGGAGCATCCATGACCGGTGAACGTAGTCGTGCAGGCCCCTTGAGGGGCGGTGGCTGGTGCGCCTACTCGACAACAGCGACAATGTCGCCGCTGCCTACCGAGTCGCCCGGCTCTACCCGGACCTCGACGACCGTGCCCGAGGCCTCGGCGGTGATGTTGTTCTCCATCTTCATCGCCTCCAGCACGCAGACCGTGTCGCCGACTGCGACCGTGTCGCCGGCCACCACCAGCACCTTCACGATCGTGCCCTGCATGGGAACCGTCACGTTGCCGTCCCCGGAACCGCCCCGACCGCCGGAGCGCGAAGAGCGTCGCCGGGCAACTGCTGCGGCCTGGTCGGGCACCCACATGCTCACCGAGAAGCGGCGGCCGTCGACCTCGACACCCAGGTCCCGACGGATCGTTGGTTGTTCGTCGCCAGTCGCGGTCGATGGGCTCCGGACTCCGGTCAGGTCGAGCGTCTCCTCGACCCATTTCGTGGAGTGGGCAACTGCCCGGAAGTCGGCGTGTTCGAGGATCGCCCGGTCAGCGGGAATCGTGGTGGCGACCCCCTCGACCACCATTTCGTCAATCGCCCGGACTGTGCGCTGGATCGCCGTGTCGCGGTCGCGGCCCCAGACGACGAGCTTGCCGATCAGGTTGTCGTAGAACTGGCTGACCTCGTCACCGCTCTCGTAGCCGGCGTCGAAGCGGATGCCGTAGCCATCGGGGACCTTGAGCCGTTCGATCCTGCCCGGTGAGGGCAGGAAGGCGCCTTCGGCGGGGTCTTCGGCGTTGATGCGGACCTCGATGGCGTGGCCGCTGACCTCGATGTCGTCCTGGGCGAAGGAGAGCGACTCGCCCGAGGCCACCAGGAGTTGCTGCTCGACGAGGTCGATGCCGGTCACGAGTTCGGTGACCGGGTGCTCGACCTGCAGGCGGGTGTTCATCTCGAGGTAGAAGTAGTCGTCGCCCTCCACGAGGAACTCGACCGTGCCGGCGTTCGTGTAGCCGCAACCGAGGGCGACCTTCAGAGCCGCCTCGCCCATCGCCCGCCGGAGGTCGTCGGAGAGCCCCGGTGCCGGCGCCTCCTCGATCAGCTTCTGGTGGCGACGCTGGGCAGAACAGTCCCGGTCACCGAGGTAGACGGCGTTGCCGTGGCCGTCGGCGAGGACCTGGACCTCGACGTGGCGCGGTGCCATCAGGTAGCGCTCCATGTAGATCTCGTCGCGACCGAAGTAGGCGGTCGACTCACGTCGGGCCGAGTCGATGGACTCCGCTATCGATGCCTCGTCGGCGACGACCTTCATGCCGCGACCACCGCCTCCGTAGGCGGCCTTGATGGCGATGGGGTAGCCGTGCTCGGCGCCGAAGGCCCGGACCTGGTCCGGGTCGGTGATGAGGTCGGTTGTTCCCGGCACCCCGAGGACACCGACCTGCTCGGCGGCGATGCGGGCACTGATCTTGTCGCCCATGACCTCGATGGCCTCCGGCGGCGGGCCGATGAAGGTGACCCCCCTTTCGGTGATGGCACGGGCGAAGTCAGCATTCTCCGAGAAGAACCCGTAGCCGGGATGGACGGCGTCGGCCCCGCTGCGCCCGATGGCGTCGAGGATGGCGTCGGTGTCGAGATAGCTCTCGGCCGCTGTCCGTCCACCCAGTGCGTAGGCCTCGTCGGCGAGGCGCACGTGGAGGGCATCGTGGTCGAGCTCCGAGTAGACGGCGACGGTGCCGACGCCGAGGTCGCGGCACGCCCGGATGATCCGTACGGCGATCTCGCCCCGGTTTGCGATCAGAACCTTGTCGAACACGGACATATGGTTACCCGAATGACGGGCATTCCGTACAAACCTTCCGAGAATCCCATTCCAGGTCCCGCCGGGGGCCGCATCGGACCGGTCCACTACGTGGAGGAGACGGGATCCACGAACGCCGACCTGGCAGCGATTGCTGACACCGCCGGGGAAGGCATGGTGCTCGTCGCCGGCCACCAGACCGCCGGCCGTGGACGGTTGGATCGCAGTTGGGACGCCCCGCCGGACGCCAACCTGCTGATGTCGGTCCTGCTCCGACCGTTCGGCGGGCCCGACCGGCTCCCGCTCGTCACCTCCACGCTGGCGGTGGCGGTCGTCGACGCCCTGGGCGACCTGTTCGGCGGGCAGGGGCCGACCGTCCGGATCAAGTGGCCCAACGACGTCCTCCTCGTGGACGGCGCCCGGCCGGGCAAGGTGGCCGGCATCCTCGCCGAACTCGTCGACGGCGACCCACCGACGGTCGTCGTGGGCATGGGCCTCAACGTCGGTTGGCCGGGACCGGACGACGAGGGTCCACCTGGCGCCACGTCCTTGGCAGCGGCAGGCCTCGGAATCGAGTCGAGGAGCCTGTGGGATCCCGTCCTCTCGTCCTTCGGGCACTGGCTCGGCGCCCTCGAGGCCTCGGGGGGCGTCGAGGCGATGCGGCTCGAACACCTGGCGCGGTCGGCAACCATGGGACAGGAGGTGCGGATCGAGTCACCGTCCGGTGCAGTCGAGGGGACCGCCGTCGACCTCACGACCGATGGCGCCCTGGTCGTCGAGGTCGACGGGACCCGTCGGGAGTTTCGCGCAGGCGACATCGTCCACCTCCGGTCCCTGGACCGGGATTGAATCAGGGGTCCAGCGAACGGGCGCACAGGTCGACGAATGCCGCCCGTGCCGCCATGGTGACCGGTCCCGGCGCCTCTGGAAGAACCAGGTCGTCGATCCGGGCGATGGCGTTCACGTCCCGAGTGGACGAGGTGAGGAATGCCTCGGATGTCCGGGCGAATTCTCCCGGGTCGACCGGCCGCTCGGTCACGGCCATCTCCTCGAGCAGGAGTGCCCGGGTGATCCCGGCGAGGCAACCCGATGAAAGGGGAGGCGTCACGAGTTCGCCGTCGACCACCAGGAACACGTTGGTACCCGTGCCCTCGCACAGGTCGCCGGCAGTATTGAGGAACAATGCCTCCGAACACCCGCGGTCATGGGCGGCCTCGAGGGCGACAACGTTTTCGGCGTAGGACGTGGTCTTGAGGCCGACCAGGGCGCCGTGTTCGTTGCGGGCCCACCGGCAGAGGTGAACGGCCTCGGCAGGGGGCCAGGCCGACCCCGGTCCGGTTGCCACGATGAGCGTGCCCGGGCCGTCGCCACGTGACGAACCGAGCGGCCCGACGCCGCTCGACCAGGTGATTCGCAGCTTTCCGGCGGTGGGATCGGCGTCGAGGACTGCGGCCACGGCATCGCAGATCCGGTCTTCGTCAGGCGGGAGCATCCCCATGCCGTCGGCGGAGAAGCAGAGGCGACGGAGGTGCCGGGTGAGGGCGAAGGCTGTTCCGTCGACCACCTTCATGGTCTCGAACACCCCGTCACCGACCACGATGGCGTGGTCGTTGGCCGAGATCGCAGAACTGTCGCCATCGGCCAGCAGCCGACCGTCGACCCAGACCACGCGGGGCGACTCAGGGGTGGGCGGTTGCGGCATCCGGGCAGGCTAGGCCGCGACGGTCGACCGGGGGGTGCGCTGGTACCCTCCGGACGTGACGTCGGCAACGGAGGCGGGACTGCGACGCACCTGGCCGCAGCGATTGCTGCTCGCGTCCAGCGTGGTGTTCGCCGTCTCGCTGCTCTACGTGACCGCCCGCCTCGACCAGTTCGAGGACTCGGTCAGCAGCATCGTGCGGATCGAGGTGCCCGCCGGCGTGTTGGCCGACCTGCCCGGAACGAAGAGCACGGCGCCGGGCGGCCAGGGCGCGCCGGGCGGCCAGGGCTCGTCGGGAGTGGGTGGATCGAACAATCCGGGCGCCGAAACAGGTGACAGCGGCGGGGCAGGGGTTCCGGGCGACGTGACCGGTGACGGCCAGGGGGAACCCGACACCACACCGGTCTACGGCCCCGCCGGTCCGCCACGGACCCTGCTTCTCATCGGAACCGACAGTGCGGTCGGCATGGACCCGGACGATCCCGCTGCACAGCGCGACACCACCAGCGGAGTGGCACTTGCCGACGTCATCATGCTCGTCCGCATCGACCCGGGGCTCCGACGGGCAGCGGTCCTGTCGATCCCCCGGGACCTGTACCTGCCCATCTACGTGGACGGAGTGGCAGTCCGGGAGGAGAAGTTGGCATCGGCGCTGATCGTCGGTGGCATCAGTCGGGGAGCCCCGACGCTCGTCGAGACTGTCAGCCGCAACTTCGGCGTTCCGATCCACGACTTCGTGCTGGTCGACTTCACCGGCTTCGTGCAGGTCGTCGACGAACTCGACGGTATTCCGATGTGGTTCGACCAACCGATACGCGATGTGGCATCCGGCCTCTCGATCCCGGAGCCCGGGTGCACGGTGCTCGACGGCTCGTCCTCGCTGGCCTTCGTGCGCAGCCGGAAGCTAGAGGCGTTCGTCGGCGGACGGTGGCGCAGGGTCGGGGTGTCGAATGACCTCGAACGCAACGACCGGCAGCAGGACTTCATCGTCCTCGCCCTCGAACGCCTTGTGGACCGTGGAGCACGGTCGGTCCTCGTCCGCAACGACCTCATCGAGGCGGGCACCGATGCTGTGGTCCTCGACGAACGCCTCACGCTTCGAACCCTTCTCGACATCGGCAGGGCGTTCGGAGACTTCGAGCCGACCGACCTCGAGCGTTACTCGTTGCCGGTCTTCGACGACCTGGTCGGCGGGTCGATGGTGTTGAGGTTGCGCGACGGAGACGAGGCTGAGGTGGCGTTCGACGTGTTCCGCGGCGTACAGCTGCGTCCCGAGCAGGTGGCGGTGGTTCTCGTCGATGGCCGCGCTCCTGAGATCGCAGATGCCGAGGAGGTCACGGTGGCCGACCATCTTGCCAGTCGAGGGTTCCCGGTCGAGGGGAGCCGGGGGGAGCGGACATCGCAGACGGTGATCCGCGTGGCCCCCCACCGGTTCGATGCTGCCGTGCTCCTCGCCCAGAGCCTCAGCCGGACGCCCCTCGTCGAGGTCGTCGACGGCCAGGGCGATTCGGTCGAACTCACCCTCGGCGACGACTTCGACGTCCTCCTCCTGGCGCCACGCGACCGACTGGTGGTCGAAGCCGAGGCGAGGGCACACCTGCCGGGGATCCTGCTCGAGGGCGAGGATGCCGCAGCCGTCGGCCGGGGTTGGTGGTCGCTGTCGCGCATCACGGTCGACGTGGACGGTCGGCCCCCGGAGGGGGAGTCCTGTCCGTGACCGGAGGTCTGATCCGTGCAGCGTTGTTGCTGGAGCAGTGCTGGCACCGGGTTCCCGGCGGAACCGCGGTCGCCGCCGTCGAGTTGGCCCGGGCTATCGCACAACGCACCGATGTCGAGGTCGTCGGCATTGCAGCGTCGCATAGTGGAGGGCCCGTCGTCTCTCCGCCGGACGGAATCGAGATCGCCCACCTGCGCCTTCCCCGCCCCCTCCTCTACGAGTCCTGGGCCCGGCTGGGCCGTCCAGGTGTCGATCGACGGTGTGGCAGGCCCGACCTCGTCCATGCCACCGGCGGTGCTGTGCCCGCCACCAGGGCTCCCCTCGTCGCCACAGTCCACGACCTTGCGTGGCGCCACCGACCAGACCACTTCACGCCCCGGGGCCGCCGGATGTTCGAGGCGTGGCTCGAGGCAGCCGGTCGTGCCCGCTGCGTGCTGTGCCCGTCGGCGGCGACCGCTGCCGACCTGGTGGATGCGGGCATCCCGACGGAGCGAATCTGCGTCGTGCCACTGGGCGTCGACCTGCGGGCCGCCGAGCCCGTGGGCGTCGAGGCCCTCCGGTCGCGGTACGGGCTCCAAGGGAGCGTCGTCCTCTGGGTGGGTGTGGCGGAACCGCGCAAGAACCTGGCGGGGCTCGTCGAGGCCATGGCGACGGTCCCCGATGCGGTGCTGGTCCTGGTGGGCCCGCCCGGCTGGGGGGTTGACGTCCAGCGCCTTGTGGACCCGCTTGGCGACCGGGTCCGGGTCGTGGGCCCGGTCACCGCGGACGAGAAGCGGGCGTGGTACGCCCTGGCGGACGTGTTCGCCTTTCCCAGCCTGCTAGAGGGCTTCGGCCTCCCGGTCCTCGAGGCCATGGCCCAGGGGACCCCGGTCGTGACCTCGGTGGGTACGGCAACGGCGGAGGTCGTCGGCTCAGCCGGCGTCCTCGTGGATCCCACCGACTCCGTGTCGCTGGCGGAGGGAATCCGCCACCTCCTCGACGACGCCACCGAGGCCGCACGATTCGCGGCCGCAGGCAGGGCACGCGCCGAGTCCTTCACCTGGGATGCCGTGGCTGAACGGACGGTCACCGTCTACCGGGCGGTACTGGCAGCATGATGGTCCCATGACCGCCACGAAGCGCATCGCCGTCAACCTGCTCTTCCTTGTTCCAGGCGACGTCGGCGGTTCCGAGGAGTACGCGGTCCGGACGCTGCAGGCATTCGCCCGGCACGGCCCCAGCGACATCCGACCCGTCCTGTTCCTGCAGGAGTCCCTGCGGGAGGCACATCCGGACCTCTGCGACGAGTTCGAGGTGGTCGCCTCCCCGGGCGATGGTCGCAGCCGGATCCGACGGATCGCCAGCGAGTCGACATGGCTTGCCCGGCGGACCGGTGGCTTCGATGCCGTACACCACGTCGGTGGTCGCATCCCCATGCGCTCCTCCCGGCCGGTCGTGGTCACCGTCCACGACCTGCAGCCCTTCGACCATCCGGAACACTTCTCCGTGCTCAAGGAGGGCTTCCTCTCGTGGTCGGTTCCCCGGTCTCTGCGACGCGCCGACGTCGTGGTGACCGTCAGTGGCGCCGTCGGCGAACAGGTCGTCCGGCACTTCGGCGTCGATCCCGTACGGGTCGTGACCGTGTCGTCCGGGGTGGACCGCGTTGCGGACCGCCCGGTGGAGCCGCCCTCGCCACCGGTCGTCATCTACCCGGCCGTCAGCCACCCGCACAAGAACCACGAACTGCTCATCGAGGCCTTCGGGCGGATCGCCGACCTCCATCCGGAGGCGCGCCTCGTGCTCACCGGGGGCTCGGGCCGCTCCGAAGGAGCGGTGATCCTCTCCATCGAGCGTTCCGGGCTGGGGGACCGGATCGAGCGCACCGGGCGGATTCCCGATGCCGAGTACGCGCAGCGACTCGCCGCCGCATCCCTCATGGCCTTCCCGTCACTGTACGAGGGCTTCGGGATCCCGGTCCTGGAGGCGATGGCGGTAGGCGTTCCGATCGTCGTGGCCAGCGGCACGCCGGCGGACGACGTGGCCGGGGGAGCCGGTTGGTCTGTCGACCCCGACGACGTCACAGGTTGGGCCGAGGCGCTCGACCGGGCGCTCGGTGACGCCGGGGCCCGCCGTGTCGCGGCCGAGGCCGGTCTGCGCCGGGCCGCCGAGTTCTCGTGGGAGGCCTCGGCCGAGCAACTCGAACGGGCCTGGCGTCTGGCACTCGACGCCCCGGGCTGATCGGCCATGCGCCTGCTGGTCATCACCCCCCACCTGTCTCCGGACACCGCACCGACCGGGGTCGTCGTGTCCCGCATCGTCGATGAGATGGGAGCGGCCGGCCATGACGTGCACGTGGTGACCTCCCTGCCCTGGTATCGGGAGCACCGGGTCGAGGACGGGTGGAGCGGGCGTCTCGTCCGCAGGGGTTCCCAGGGATCGGCATCGGTCGTCCGACTGCAGCCCTTCGCCGGCCGCAAGGAACGGCTCGTCGGCAGGGCGCTCGGCTTCGCAGCGTTCTCGGGCACAGCGGCGCTGGTCGCCGTTGCCGCCCGGGGCCCGTTCGACGCGGTGATGGCCCTGTCGCCGCCCCTGACCCTGGCCCCCGCAGGATGGATCGCCGCCCGCCGCCACCGGTGCCCGCTGGTGCTCAACGTCCAGGACGTCTTTCCCGATGTCGCCATCGAGGTCGAGGCGATCACATCGCCCCTTGCCATCCGGCTGTTCCGGTCCCTCGAACGCTTCAGCTACCGGAGGTCCGACGCCGTCACGGTCCTGTCAGACGACCTGGCGGCGAACGTGGTGGGCAAGCTCCCGGGCTCATCGAGCGACCCGCTCGTCCGGGTCATCCCCAACTTCGTCGACACCACCGCCATCCGGCCACTTGACCGCGACACCACCTACCGGTCCGAACTCGGCCTCGGCGAGCGAACGGTCGTGATGTACGCCGGCAACCTCGGCCATTCGCAGTCCCTCTGGATCATCGTCGAGGCGGCACGGCGACACCGCGACCGCGACGACATCGCCTACGTCATCAACGGCGGAGGCGTGGCCGCAGGGGAACTCGGCCGTGCGGCCGAGGAACTGCCGAACCTCACCGTCGTCGGCTACCAACCGGCCGAACGGGTCCCCGAGGTTCTGGCAACCGCCGACATGCACGTCGTGGCACTGCGCCGCGGCCTTGCGGCCAGCAGCGTCCCGTCCAAGATGTACTCGATCCTGGCTGCGGGGCGTCCGCTGATCGCCAGCGTCGACGAGGGAAGCGAGGTCGCCCGGGTGGTCGGAGAGGCGGGCGCCGGGGTGGCGGTACCGCCTGAGGACGCCGAAGCGTTCATCGCAGCGGTCGAGCGGCTGGCCTCCGATGCCGAGGAACGGTGGTCCATGGGGGCCTCGGGACGTGCATGGGCAGAGCAGTGGGCATCGCCGCGATCCGTTGCCGAAGCCCACATGCAACTCATGGGGGAACTCCTGTCGCGATGACGGGATCTGCCCGCTGAACCGGTACGGGTGCCGCTAGCGTGTCCGCCCGATGGCACGTGGAGATTCAGGCAGGAAGGTTGCCCGCGCCGCACAGGCGGGAGCCTCAGGCGGCACCGGAGAACGGCGGGCACTGGGCTTTCCCCTCGCCCTCGCCCTCGTCGTCGTCCTCGGTGTTTCCCTCGTGGCCTTTGCCCGCTCCGGACGTGAGGCGACGGCTGCTCCGCGGCTGGGAGACCACTGGCACACGGCCTACGACATCTACGTCTGCGACACCTATCGGGGCAAGATCGTCAACGAGAATGACCCCAACGGCATCCACACCCACGGCGACGGCCTCATGCACATACATCCGTTCAACTCCCTCGCCTCCGGGAAGAACGCCACGATCGGCGAGTTCTTCAGGTCGTTCGGTGGGATGATCGACGACACCTCGATCCGGCTCGACACGGGCGAGACGATCACCGAGGGTTTCGACTGCGGTGGCGAGCCGACCGTGCTCAAGGTGGCCCGCTTCGACGCCCAGGACCGCTTCCGTGCCCCCCAGGTCATCACGGAGGGCCTTGACGCCGTCCGCTACTTCAAGAACCTCGAGGCGATCACCGTCGCCTTCGTGCCCGAGGGCGTCGAGCCACCGCTGCCCCGTGCCGAACGTTTCACGTTCCTCGAAACGGTGGATCCGCGGGCGATCTCGTCGGGAAACTCCGAAGCACCGACGACCACCGCCGGATAGGACGAGCGCCGTGCGCGCCGTGGTTCTGGTAGGAGGCCTCGGGACGAGGCTTCGCCCTCTCACCACCGATCTCCCGAAGCAGATGCTGCCGATCCTGGATCGGCCGATGATCGAACACGTCGTCGGGCACCTCGCCACCCACGGCATCGACGAGGTGGTGCTCTCGCTCGGCTTCCTGCCGGGCGCCTTTCTGGATGCCTATCCCGACGGCCGATGCGCCGGCGTCCCGCTCACCTACGCCGTGGAACCCGAACCCCTCGACACCGCCGGGGCCATCCGATTCGCCGCCGAGGACGCAGGAATCGAAGAGACGTTCCTGGTCCTCAACGGCGACGTGCTCACCGACCTCGCCGTCGACGAGTTGGTCCTGTTCCATCGGGCGTCGGGGGCCGAGGCAACGGTCTCGCTGACGCCGGTCGACGATCCCTCGCGCTACGGCGTCGTACCCACCGACGCCGACGGACGGGTCACCGGCTTCATCGAGAAACCGCCGGCCGACGAGGCCCCCTGCAACTGGATCAACGCCGGCACATACGTCCTCGAGCCGTCGGTGCTCCAACGCATCCCACCCGGTCGACGCGTGTCGGTGGAACGTGAGGTCTTCCCGGCCATGGCCGATTCCGGAACCCTCTTCGGCTTCCGCTCCGAGTGCTACTGGGTCGACACGGGCACCCCCGAGACCTACCTGGACGTGCAACTCGACCTCATGGACGGCGTCCGTGGGCCGGCCCGGTCCAGCGTCGACGATGCCGCCGAGGTTCACACCGGAGCGGTGGTTCGCCGTTCGGTGATCGGACCGGGAGCCGTGGTGGCCGAGGGGGCACGGGTCTGCGACTCTGTGGTCATGGCCGGATCGAACATCGGAGAGGGGGCGGTCGTCGACGGCTCGCTGGTGGGACGGGATGCCTCCATCGGGTCCGACGCACAGGTTCTCGGGCTCTCTGTCGTCGGCCACGGAGCCGAGGTGGCCGTCGGCGAACGCCTCGACGGCGACCGTCGTCCGGAACAGGACTGAGGAGACCGGCGTGAGGGCCGTCGTCACCGGGGGAGCGGGGTTCATCGGCTCGACGCTCGTCGACCGACTCCTGGCCGACGGACACGACGTCGTCGTGCTCGACGACCTCTCCACCGGCAGCGAGGCGAACCTCGCCGACGCTCGTTCGACGGCCGGCGACCGGCTGCGGCTCGAGGTGGTCGACCTGCGCGAGGACCGAAGCATCGAACTCATCGCCGGGGCCGGGGCGGAGGTCGTCTACCACCTCGCCGCACAGGCCGACGTGCAGGCCTCGGTGGAGAATCCGGTCAACGACGCCATGGTCAACGTCCTCGGCACCCTGCGGGTGCTCGAGGGGGCGCGGGCCGGTGGTACGAGGAAGGTGGTTGCCGCGGCGAGTGGCGGCACGCTCTACGGAGATGCCGACCCGTCGCTGCTCCCCCTCGACGAGACCACGCCACATCGGCCCGAGAGCCCCTACGGGGCGTCGAAGCTCGCCGCCGGGGCCTACCTCCGGGTCTACGGATCGCTGTACGGGGTCGGTTGGACCGAACTGGCCCTGGCCAACGTCTACGGCCCCCGGCAGGACGCCGATGGCGAGGCGGGCGTCGTGGCCATCTTCGCCGGGAGGCTGCTGGCCGGTGAACCCTGCACCGTCTACGGCAGCGGCGAACAGACCCGTGACTTCGTGTACGTCGACGATGTCGTGGAGGCCTTCGTCGCAGCAGCCGAACGGGGCGATGGGCAACTGTTCAACATCGGCACCGGCGTCGAGACCTCGGTCGACCGGCTCTACCGCTCGATGACCGCCCTTGTGGACGGACCGGCCGAGCCCCTCCGGGCGGCGGCACGAACCGGAGAACCGGAGCGTTCGGCGCTCGACCATTCCCTCGCTGCCGCGGAGTTGGACTGGCGGGCAGACATCGACCTGGACGAGGGAATCCGCCGCACCATCGACTGGTTCCACTCCGGCAACTAGCGGAACAGGTCCTCGTCGGGATTGCGGACCAGGTCTTCGACGACGCTCCCGTCGCCCAGCCATGCGGAATCGACGCCCCGCAGCACGGCGACCGCGATGCCCGTGGACTTGCCCATCACGAGTTCCGCTGCAGCCGCCAACTCGTCGGCCACAGCCACCTCGG
>Ga0208638_1001520_pt1 | contig 12505 bp, 10 predicted proteins | sample ETNtaG_34_FD_185753 | JGI IMG/M metagenome (GOLD analysis project Ga0208638, IMG submission 185753) | Marine microbial and viral communities from oxygen minimum zone, Eastern Pacific Ocean - ETNP201306SV51 (SPAdes) (version 2) | ecosystem: Environmental > Aquatic > Marine > Oceanic ...
GTCTCTGCCAATGAAGCTTCTAGAGTATAGGTATTGGATGTTGTGGGGAGAGTGATCTGACCGTTTGTGTCAGTGGCATAGACTGTAACCGTCCCATCGGACTCGGTTTGTGTGAGTTTTATCCCTGCAATGGCTTTGCTGTCATCCCCAAAAGTAAAATCAAGGGTTGCTGCATGAACCGGTGATACCAGTGTGAAGATGAGTAATAGTGAATACTTAATACAATGTTTTCTATAAATCTTCATTTAAATAGATAAATGAAGATAATTTATTTATTACTGATATGTATCTGCTAACGAATGCGATGCAGTGAGTAAAAACACATTTTTTGTTAAGCCACTTTCTTGAGATTCAAAATCGTCTTTTGTACCGCCAACTAAATTGGTTTCAAAGATCAATTGATTTGAATCGCCTCTGCTTGAGTCAATCGCAAATGCTAGAACTCCAACTTTTCCTTGATCTAAACTATTTTTAGTAAGCGGTGATACCCAAACAGATTTTAATCCATTGTCTGTCGTTAAATTATTCATATTGTAACCCAACTGATCTATCCTGATGGAATCGGAGTCGAAGATAACACCTTGTCCTGATTTAACTCTTATTTCAAAAGAGGACAGGCTCTCATAACCATAGACAGACGGATCCACAATGATGTCAGAATAAATTAGACCATTTTCGTTTCTCAGGTTAACCAACTGAATGGGTTGAGTTTGATCCACAGAGCTCAGACTGTATGAAGTTTTGAAAATTCTTGTATCGCTTGATGAAGGATCATTGACTAAAGTTTGGTTATTTTTATCCGAAACAGACAGTAGATTTGTGAAATCTAGTTTTGCATTAGGATCTAGATTATTGATGTCAATGTTTTTGTTAGATGATAAATACAATGCCATATTTTCTTCATAAGCATTTGTGATCTTATCGACGTTTATGCCGTTTCTAAGATCCCTCAAATCCGAGAGAAAAGTGCTGGTAGAGAAATCAAATATTGCAGAAGTAACATAATCATCGTTCTTGAGCTCAATCATGGGAATAAAGGAAGACATAACCTGCTTCATTTTTGATACAGCAAATTTATCGATGTTCATACCTGGGTTTTTATTGAAATGATCTTCTACATAATAATCAATGACATCTTCAATAAACTGAGGCGACTCAAAATCAACTCTTTGCTGATTATTAATATATTCATTCTCTAGGACTGTTGCAATTGAGAAGAAAGCATCATGAGTGAGTTCATTGCCATAACTGTTATCGGACATGAAAGCATGCATTCCCATAGCGAGTATCGCTATTTGATTGCCTTTCTCATAAATGTATGAATAAACTTGATCAACGTTTTTCATGGCCTCGGGGTCAAGCTCTGAAAGATCTATATTGTTATCAATTCCCAAAGCCAGATTTAGATTTGAGGGCTTATTGAAATGCATTCTTAATGAAGTCAGTGGTGTAACCATCAAAAATTCATTGTAATGATATAGCGGTAGCGTTAGAGCTAAGTTATCTACAAGATTTCCTGTGATAAGGTCAATCCCCCCTTCGCTGACCAAAACACCTTGCTTAAATGTCAGCTCAAAGAAACCTTCATTGTCTGTATTTGTATATTGTTCTGTCTCGTCAAGCTCTAAATTATTATTTTGATCTATGTATACAGTTGCACCCCTGATGTAACCATCAATCACTCTGCCTGAAAAAATCTTTTCTCCGTTTACGATCAGGGTTTCTTGAAATTTATTTCCAGATAGATCCTTGCATGATATTGAGAACTCATTCGGACCACCTTTTTCTATCAGAATATTTTCTGATCCTGATATATCTTTACTCCCAGCCCAAGCTCCTGAAGCAAAACAATCATTAATATTTTCACCAGACCAATTAATATTTATGCTGGTCCCAACATTTACACTCATAAGATTAGAACTCATAAGTAGCTTAGGGAAGAGTGATGCAATCCCTCCATCACATGACATTAAAAAGAGTGATGTGGAGAGTAGAATTATTTTTTTCATTTCTTTATGTCCCTTAGAGAATCAGATACAAGTATAATTAATTACTAATTTATAGGATTTTGACCCATAAAAAAACTGTAAAATAATTTTAACTAATTCAATCAGGCTGATTCTCCACTAATAGGAATTCCCAAAAATGACAATTATTGAGGTAAGAGATCTAAAAAAAGCTTATTTTCTTCCTGGAAAGGGTAAAGAAAAGTTTAATGCTGTTGATGGCATCTCTTTTGATATCTTAAGTAGGGAAATTTATGGGATTCTAGGACCAAATGGCGCAGGAAAAACAACAACACTAGAAATGCTTGAAGGCCTTAAAGAGATTGATGATGGAACGGCATTGATTGATGGTATTGATGTCAGTATAGATCCTTACAACGTTAAAAAAGTAATTGGTGTTCAGTTGCAAACCAATGAATATTTTGACAAGTTGAATCTCAGCGAATTGCTTACTCTTTTTTCTAAGCTTTATTCAACAAATGTGGATGCATCTAAATTGCTGGATCAGGTTGACTTACTGAATAAAGCCCAATCGAAGACTCAGCATCTATCAGGAGGGCAAAGACAACGATTTTCAATCGCATGCGCTCTAGTCAACAGCCCTAAAATATTGTTTCTAGATGAGCCGACAACAGGCCTTGATCCCCAAGCAAAAAGAAATTTATGGAGACTTGTGAAGGATCTCAACTCTTCTGGAATGACAATTGTCTTGACCACGCATAATATGGAAGAAGCTGAGTATCTATGTGACAGAATTGCGATCATGGATAAAGGCAGGCTGATTGCAGAAGATACACCTTCTGCATTGATCGAGAAATACGCACCTGAGCCTTCAGATATTCCTGTGACCGGAAACATCGAGGATGTTTTTCTGAATCTTACTGGACACTCTTTAAGGGACTAAAATGTTGACTGAGGCACAAATCCACCTGGCACTTGTTTTCCTAAAAATGTTTCTCAGAGACATCCAGTCAATGATATTCAATCTTTTTTTTCCAATGGCATTCATAACAGTTTTTATTTTCACCGGAGGTGAGCCCGATCCGATCAAGATTGGCATTGTCGATAAGGCCTCAAATCAACTATCCAAGAGTTTTAGCTTATTATTAGATGAGGATACCAATTTTGATGTCTTAGAAGGTTTAGAAACTGAACTGAACAATAAGCTTGTCGAAGGGGAATTGGTGGCAATTATCGAGATACCCGATCAATTTGACTATGCATATGAGACAGCTGAGTTGAAGCTTATTTTGGATGCATCTCAAGTGAGGCAACTTGATGGCATTAAAGATTCTATAGAGAAGACATTGCTTTCAATTGAAAGGGAATTGAGAGGCACAGAGGCAATGTTCTCTCTTGAAATAGTAGATATGAAGGCCAGGCCTCAAAGGTACATTGATTTTTTGATACCCGGATTATTGGCATTTATGCTAATGAATCTTAGCATTGCCGGCAGTGGATTTAATCTCGTTGAATACAGGAGGAGAGGGATCCTGAAGAGACTTTTTGTGACCCCCATTAGGCCGAAAGACTTTATTATTTCTATTGTGTTGGCAAGATTGATGATCGTGCTCATCCAATTGTCAGTTGTACTTTGGTTTGCTCTACTGATACTCGACATCCAACTCATTGGTGGATTGCTGTCTATTTATGGAATGATTGCATTGGGATCATTGATATTTCTTTGTTTTGGGTTTTGCTTTGGAAGCATCGCCAAGACTCAGGAGGCAATAAGGCCTTTAGTCACATCGTTCACATTCCCACAGTTGATTCTTTCAGGCGTGTTTTTTCCAATCAGTTCATTGCCTGAAATGATTCAGCCTGTAGCCCAGTTTCTTCCCTTAAGTGTCATTGCATCAAGCTTGAGGGGAATCGCAAATGATGGTTTGAGCCTATTATCTTTTGATCAAAATCTCATTGGTGTTTTGGTTTGGTTGATTTTGAGCTTCTTTCTGGCGACTCGCTACTTTGTCTGGAGAGACGTTGCAGCATAATGTCAGATAAGAGGATATCTGTAGCCCCAATGATGGGAATGACTGATCGCCACTATAGATTCATGGCATCCTTATTGTGCGAAAGAATCTCACTTTATACACCCATGATTCATGTTGATGCAATCCTTCAATCTAAAAAAAACTTTCTAGAGAAAGAGAACAAAGACTCTAGATCGGTTGCCATACAGATAGCTGGAAACGATCCCATATCTGTTTCTGCCGCTTCAAAGGTTATTGAGAATTGCAATTACAATGAGATCAACCTCAACATTGGATGCCCTAGCGAAAGGGTTCAGAATTGCAAGGTTGGTGCAGCATTGATGGATGAACCAAAGACCGTTGGTCGGATGGTTGAATCAATAAGAAATACCTGTGATCTTCCTGTCACCATAAAAACCCGATTGGGAATTGATGATTTCGACTCTTATGAATTTCTTTGTGAATTCATTGAAACGACATCAGAGTATGGTTGTGATCATTATATTCTCCATGCCAGAAAAGCACTATTGAATGGATTAAGCCCTAAGGAAAATAGATCGATACCACCGATCAATTACCCAAGGGTTTATAAAATCAAAGAACAATACAGTGATCTGAAGATTGAGATAAATGGTGAGATAAAGAAAACCGATGAAATCAAAGAGCATTGCAAATATGTCGATGGAGTCATGATTGGAAGGGAGGCTTGCAACAATCCACTTTTTCTTCGGGATATAGCAAACTCCATCTATCAGGATTCACCGATGGAAATGACAGATTTCTTTGAAAGAATGTTTGAATATATTCTTAAAGAATCGAATTATGGGACCGGCGTTCATTTCATTACTCGACATATGACAGCACTGTTCAAAGGAATGTCGGGCGCAAAAGAATGGAGAAAATTAGTCGGTGGCTTGGATTCTAAAAAAAGCAGCGCCGAAGATCTCGTGAGATCAATGAAGTTATTTGTGGAGGATAGAGTTACTCAGCATTGAGTGCATCAATGACTTTTGTGTGCTCCTCAAGCAACTTTTCAGGGAGTCTCTCTTCATATTCCTCAAAATAATCCCTGATATCAGCCATCTCATCTAGCCATTTTTGATTATCAATATGGACGAGTTCTTCCATTGCATCATTGGTGATCGTTAAACCAGATGTATTGATGTCTTCAGATTTTGGCAGGAATCCAATGGGTGTTTCATGGGCATCTATTTCATTGTTGCTACGATTTATGATCCATTCGAGGACTCTTAAATTATCACCAAATCCTGGCCAGATGAATCCATTTTCATTTTTTCTAAACCAATTGACATGGAAGATCTTAGGAAGATTATCAGAACGTTCTGAAAAGCTGAGCCAGTGAGTCCAATAATCTGCAAAGTTATACCCACAAAAAGGTTTCATTGCCATTGGATCTCTTCTGATCACTCCCACTTCTCCTATTGCAGCAGCAGTGGTTTCAGACCCTACACTGGCACCCACAAGAACGCCATGGTTCCAATCCTTTGATTCATAGACCAATGGTGCCAGTTCACTTCTTCTGCCACCAAAGACGATGGCTGAGATCGGAACCCCCTTGGATGAATCCGCAAGATCAGAGTATTTCGGATTATTCTTAGCCGAGACTGTGAATCTAGAGTTCGGGTGAGCAAAAACAGCATCTTCACCTTGTTCGATTCTGTTGCCTCTCCAATCGATGACTGGGTTGCCATCTTTTTTGCCTTCCCACCAAGGTTCATTATTGTCCGTCAGACCAACATTTGTGAAGATTGCATCAGATTGAATGGCTTTGTATGCGTTCTCATTATCGTCTTCATTTGTACCAGGCACCACTCCAAAATAACCGGCCTCAGGATTAATGGCCCATATTTGGCCGGATTGATCCATGTTTAGCCAGGCGATATCATCACCAATTGTTCTCACTTTCCATCCTTTGTATTCTTCAGGCGGAATCAGCATGGCGAGATTGGTTTTTCCACAAGCCGATGGGAATGCTGCTGCAATGTTAAAAATTTCTCCTTTTGGATTTTCAATCTCGACAATCAACATATGTTCAGCCAGCCATTTTTCTTCAAGTGCTTGATAGCTTGCAATTCTCAAAGCGTGACATTTTTTACCGAGTAGGGCATTTCCACCATAACCAGATCCAATGCTTCTTATTATTTTTTCCTCAGGGAAATGCATGATAAATCTTTTATCTGGATCAAGGTCACCTGTGGAGTGTATTCCTTTTACGAATCCTCCATCTTTTTCAATTCTTGAAAGTGCCTCATCACCCATTCTTGTCATCAGATACATATTTGCGACAACATAAGGGCTGTCAGTGATTTCAACACCGCATCTTGAAAGGTCTGATCCTATTGGCCCCATGCAATATGGAATGACATACATGGTTCTTCCTTCCATGCAGTTTTCAAATAAATCATCCAGCTTCTCATGAGCCTCTTTAGGATCCATCCAATTATTATTGGGACCCGCATCGTTGGAATTTTCTGTGCAAATAAAAGTTAGATGTTCAACTCTGGCTACATCCGATGGGTCCGATCTATGCAAATAACAATTTGGGAAGGTTTCCTCATTGAGTTGCATTAAGTCTCCGGTCCCAAGCATTTGTTGGATGAATTCTTCGTATTCTTGTTTTGACCCATTGCACCAATAGATTTTGTCTGGCGTGGTCATTTTTGAAACTTCCTCAACCCAATTCTGAAGTTCTTTATTTGATGTAGACATAGTTATTTTTTAGTTAATAGATTTTATGGTTCATACTTGATCAAATCTTTTTGTTATTATTCAAAAAAACCCAACTAGATTTAAGTGCTGTATTTTAACCAAACCATGACTAAATGCATAGCCATAGATACTTCAACTCGGAGATTCTGTCTCGGGGCAAAGAATGGCAATGATTATATCGATATGTCCTCTGATAAAACGACCGATCATGCCAAAGAAATATTCAAAAAAATCGATCATGCCTTGAAATGTGCAGATATTACTATCAGAGAGCTTGATTTTCTCGCTGTCGGTATTGGTCCTGGTCGGTTTTCAGGACTTCGTGTTTCAATAAGTGCCATTAAATCAATAAGTTATGTCCTTAATATTCCCATCATTGCGATCTCTAGTCTCGAGTTTATTGCAAAAGAAATTATGGATCAGAATGATGTAGATAGAATACTTCTGATAGAAGATGCTGGCAGGGGTAATCTATACCTCGGCGCTTATGCTTTAAAGGATCAAGAATGTATTAGGATTTCTGATGATCAAGTAAGGCACACTGAGGAAATGAAAATTTCTGACACGGATGGGTTAATCATTGGTAGCGGATTAATCAGATATCCTGAAATGAAAATTAATTCGAACTCTATGCTCAGAGAACCTGGAGAGGTATATCTCAATTCAAAAACTTTGATTGATCATGCCCTAGAAGAATTTAAAAAAGGTAATACAATAGATTGTATGAGCCTAAAGCCAAATTACCTTTTTGATGAGGTAGCCAATTGATACAAGCTTTTAAGAACCTATCTGTAAGAACCCATAGCTTTTTTGGTTTCTGCGCATGTCTTTTTCTAATGAGTTACGCGTTATATGCTGAACATGTTCTCGGTCTAGAGCCTTGTCCAATGTGCATATTCCAAAGGATTTCAACCATTTTACTTGGATTGATATTTTTTATGGGTTCCTTCCCAATAAATAGTCGATCCTCAAGACTCATCATCGGCTTATTGATACTGGTTACATCTCTTTCTGGAATTCTAGTTGCATCAAGACATGTATGGTTGCAAAATCTTCCTCCTGAAAAAGTTCCAGGATGTGGCCCAGGACTTGATTTCATGGTGGAAAACTTCCCGCTTGCAGAGATATTTGAAATGGTTTTCTCAGGTTCTGGTGAGTGTGCAAATATAGATTGGTCTTTTCTAGGCTTAAGCATGCCGGCATGGGTCATCATATCCCTATCAGTTCTAGCTATCTATGGAGTTTGGTCAAACCTAAAAGCTTCGAACGAAATGAATTAATTATCTAAAGATTCAATCAACTCTAATTCTAGTTTATTTATTGTTGTAAGAGAAATGGCATCCTGGTATTCATCCCTTAGATAAAAGACATCCTCAGCTCTTTCTCCAATTGTTGCTATTTTTGCTGATTCAATCCAAATATTGTTTCTCCTTAAAACCTCGGATATATCAACAAGAAGACCTGGTCTATCAAGAGAGACCACCTCAAGAACAGTACGATTATGAATATGATCTTCCAAAAAACTTAACTTTGTTGAGGCTGTAAAACTTCTCAGTCTTCTGGAAAGTTTAAACTTTTTCTTTTTCATTATTTGCTTCTTCTCGAGCCTCAGGCTTAAATTTTCAATCAGAGATTCTACTTTTATTTCAATGTCATAAGCATCGCCTTTGGGCATATCCATATAGAAATTGTATATACAACTTCCATCATTCAATTCAATGACCTTTGCGTCCCTAATTGATAGATTCTTGTCAACTAAATTATTTGTAATGATCGAGAAAGTATCGAAATCCATGATTGTTCTGATGAATAGAAGCATCAAGCTTTCCTCTTCAATAAGTTTAAGGTGAACAATGGCATTTTTTTTATCCTCACCCCCGTTAGATAAGAGCTTCTCAAGATGGTAGTTGATTTCATTTTGATTAAATCTTAGGAAATAGTTTTCATTCAGCTTATCAAGCTCTGTATCCAGTCCGCTCAGATCAAGGTCATGAGTTTCTATATAATTAGTCATTATCTCTATTTTTTCTTTAACAATATCTTCTTTACCAAGAGTATTCTCAAGACCCATCCTTAGAGCATTTTTTGTTAATTGGTAAAGGTCTTTAAAAAGCCTTTCTTTCCAGCTATTCCATAAATTTGGATTTGTTGCTCTGACATCGCAGACTGTCAAAAGGAATAAATATTCGAGTCTTTCCTCATCACCAATAATTTCTATCAGCTCTTTTATTACCAATGGATCATGTATATCTTTTTTTTGGGCGGTCAATGAGAAGATCAGATGATTTTCCACAAGCCAAGAAACAAGTTTAGATTGGTATCTTGTCATCCCATGAGATATACAAAAATCCTCTGCATCCTTCGCGCCCAAAATTGAGTGATCTCCACCTCTTCCTTTTGCAATATCATGAAATAAGCCTGCTAAGTAGAGTATTTCCTGAGACTCTAAAGATTGCATCTTTTTGCTATCTTCCGGATATTCGTGATTGAATCTTTTAAGGGCAAGCCTTCTGATGTTGCTGACTACATTCAATGTATGTTCATCAACTGTAAGGGTGTGAAAGAGATCAAATTGCATTCTCCCTTCTATTTGACCAAAGACCGGAAGGTATAAGCCAAGAACACCATATAGATTCATTCTTTTCAGTTCATGAGTCACGCCCTCTGATGCTTTTAAGATTTTGATAAATAGTCTCTTATTATTTGGATCAGATCTAAACTGATTATTGATTAGATTTAAATTTTCAAGAATATGGTTAATTGTTTCAGACTCAATCCCCAAAATATTGTTTTCCTGGAAGTGAAGAAATATCTCGAGCAGTAAGCTTGGATTATCCTTAAAATCTTTGCCTTTTCTTAGTCCAATCAGCTTATTTCTGATATGGAAGTTATCGTCAATGTTCTTTTTTGCTACAAATCTTTTCGAATTAATTTTCTGATCAAATATTTGTAGACAAATTTCATTGAATCTAGAAATAGTTTTTGCTGCTTTGTAGTAATCTTGCATGAAAACTTCAACAGCCATCAAATGATCTGAATCTTTATATCCGAAGTCATTCGCAAGAATCCTTTGATAGTCAAATAAGAGTCTATCTTCTGCTCGCTTAGCCAATGAATGGAGTGCATATCTTATTTTTGATATTGAATCCCAAGATTCCTGTAGTAATTTAATTTGATCATCATTCAGGATATTATCTTTTTTTAGGTCCTCAATATTTGTAAAGCCGAGTCTTTTGGCAATCCAGAAAATTGTATGAGCATCTCTTAGGCCACCCGGACCATCTTTTATATTGGGTTCAAGGTTATACGCAGTGTTATTGAAGTTATTATGGCGGTAGGTCTGCTCATCAATTTTTGCACTAAAGAATTTTTCACTCTCCCATGAGTGCTTTGTAAGAACTTTTTTCTCATAATCCATGAAGAGTTCTTTTGATCCAAAAATTGCCCTAGATTCAAGCAGTGATGTCTCTACCGAGATGTCTCTTTTTGACTCTTTTATGCATTCAGCAATTGTTCTAGTGCTGTGACTGGCCTCGATACCAATATCCCAAAGAAATGTTAGGAATTTTGAAATATTGTTTTTTAGATTATTTTTACTGTTTTTATCTAGAAGGATCAGTAAGTCAGTATCAGAATTTGGGTAAAGTTCGCATCTTCCATAGCCACCTACAGCAATAATGCTAAGCTTTTCTTTGTTTTCATAGAAAAATTGATTTGCAATAAAGCGGATAATATCGTCATTCAGCTGACATCTTTTCGATAGGATATCCTTAATTGGTGCTTTTGTGACTAATTCATCGATCACACCAGCTTCTTTTTGGATAAATTTTTTTAAATCTGAGATTGCCTTCTTTTTAGTCTCGTATGATGAAAAATCTTTTTCGATCTTGGAATCTAGAAACTTAGTATTAATCATTTATAAGATAATTAAATTAACTCGCCGGGAGACAAAGTGAGCACTTCATAGCCATCATCGGTGACTAGAATGGTATGCTCCCATTGCGCGGAGAGTGAATGATCTTTAGTGACTACCGTCCATCCATCAGATAATAGTCTGATTCCAGATCCGCCTAAATTAATCATCGGCTCAATGGTAAATGTCATTCCTGATTTAAGCTCCATACCAGTATCAGAAATACCGTAATGAAGAATTTGTGGTTCATCATGGTATATCTCACCAATCCCATGACCGCAGTATTCTTTTACGACACTGAAATAATTCTCCTCAGCATATCTTTGGATTGCATAACCAATATCGCCCAACTTATTTCCAGGTTTGACGACTCTTATCCCTTCACACATTGACTGATATGTAACATCGATGAGCTTTTGTGCTTGATTCGGGATCTTTCCAATAATAAACATTCTGCTGGTATCCCCATGAAAGCCATCTTTAATTATAGTTATATCAATATTAAGAATGTCTCCATTTTTTAGTCTCTTTTCACTGGGTATTCCATGGCACACGACGTGATTTATTGATGTGCATGTTGTAGCTGGAAAACCCCTATAGCCGACATTAGCCGGAATAGTTTTCTGAGTATTGATAATGTAATCATTGCATATTTCATCGAGTTCAAGTGTGCTGATACCTGGTTTTACATAATCACTAATCATATCAAGTACTTCGGAGGCAAGTTTCCCGGCAATCCTCATTTTTTCTTGTTGTTCCTGAGTTTTTATTTCTACAGACATTTTCTATTAAGAATTTTACTCGCTTTTTTATTGTTGCACGGAGTTTATTATGTTATAAATCCCACCGCAATTTTGCATTAATATCGAACACAATTCGACACAGTCAATGGGTGCCCTTATTTGGTTATTGATTGGGATTTGTGGGAGTTTAACCCAAAGAGGAAAAAAATGAAAAAAGTAAACATTCGTGAGCTGCTCGAGGCAGGCGCACATTTTGGTCACAAAACCAAATATTGGAATCCTAAGATGCAAGACAACATCTATGGCGACAGAAACGGGATCCATATAATCAATCTTGAAAAAACAATTCCACAAATTGAGAGTACTTGTGATTTTGTTAAAAAATTAGCGTCTCAATCAGGGACCATTCTTTTTGTAGGCACAAAAAAGTCAGTAAAAGATGCCATTAAGAATGCGGGCGTTACTTGTGGCATGCCATATGTCTCTAATAGATGGCTTGGAGGAACGCTTACCAATAACAAGACAATCTCAAAATCTATAAAGAAGCTAGAGAATCTTGAGGAAGCCTTAAAAGAAGAAAATACCCTGGGACTTTCAAAGAAAGAAGTTCTTACACTCAAAAGATCTCACGGAAAATTAGAAAAAGGTCTCGGTGGTATTAGGGATATGAAGAAATTACCTGATGCGATTTTTATTGTAGATGTGAATTACGAAAAGAATGCTGTCAAAGAAGCAATTGTTTTAGGTATACCTATTTTGGCTATTGTTGATACAAATTCATCACCAGAAGGTGTTGACTATTTGATTGCTTCAAATGACGACTCAAGACTAACAACCGAACTTATTACTTCGATCATAGTTGAAAGTTATCAGGAAGGTAAAAGAACAATTCCAGTCCTAGAGGAAATTGAAGACGATTTTGTTGAAGTTGACAGCGAAGGAAAAATCTCGACTACCAAAATAAAAAAGAAAAAGAAAATCGTGATAAAGAAAACTTCTCAAAAAGCCCCAGCCGAGGAAGCCCCAGTTGAAGAGGAAGCCCCAGTTGAAGAGGAAGCCCCAGCCGAGGAAGCCCCAGTTGAAGAGGAAGCCCCAGCCGAGGAAGAAGGTAAGAAAGAGAAGTAACCGAGGAAATAATGG
>Ga0208638_1001527_pt1 | contig 12464 bp, 7 predicted proteins | sample ETNtaG_34_FD_185753 | JGI IMG/M metagenome (GOLD analysis project Ga0208638, IMG submission 185753) | Marine microbial and viral communities from oxygen minimum zone, Eastern Pacific Ocean - ETNP201306SV51 (SPAdes) (version 2) | ecosystem: Environmental > Aquatic > Marine > Oceanic ...
TGATGCGTTGCATGGCATAGCTGCTGAAATGCACGATAAAATGTTGAAAGGAGACCCTCCTAGAATGACGCTTCCAGTCAGAACTAAACAAAATATCGCTTTCGACAAAAAACTCGGTGTTTACAAATATGGGAAAAAGAAATCTACGCGTGATGCAACATCTCTAGGCTCGGCTAGGCAATTACTTCGGGCTTTACATGTTAGTGAATTTATTGAAGAAATGATTGAGGCTGGAAAATCATCAACACTCAGAGAAATGTACTACATTTCCGAAGGTTGGGGTCATGGTAAATTTGGTTCGCAGAATGAAAGTAATAATCTTGCAGAAGATCTTGAAATTGTGACCAAATGTATGCGAGAAGATTTCAAACTTAGACCTGAAGAAGATGGGGCTCGGATTATTGGCAATATCACCTTCGAAGAACGAAACCGAAAGGGTGAATGGATGCGAATAAACTGCAGGGATGATGTAGGAGATTCTGGATACGGAGTTCCATATAATGTAGAATCTGAAAAACTCAAACTTGTAGACCATGATGTAGATTTCATAATGGCAATCGAGACCGGTGGAATGTTTGACCGATTGGTAGAGAATGGGTTTGATGATGATTCTAGGTGTGCACTAATTCATCTGAAGGGGCAGCCCGCTCGTTCGACTCGAAGAATAATCAAGAGAATGAATGAGGAATGGAATCTTCCTGTTTTAGTATTCCTTGACGGTGATCCTTGGTCTTACAGAATCTATGCTTCAATTGCTTATGGGGCAATAAAGACCGCGCACATTTCAGAATATCTTGCAACTCCAACTGCAATATATCTTGGAATAAGGGCATCCGACATTATGTCGTATGACCTCCCTGCTGATGACCTGTCCAGTAAGGATATTCAAGCCTTGAAAGCGGAACTAAGTGACCCTCGATTTGCCGATGCAGAATGGCAAAATGAAATCAACCTAATGCTGGAACTTGGCAAGAAGGCTGAACAGCAGTCACTAGCCAAGTATGGTCTTGATTTCGTCACAGACACATACCTTCCAGAGAAATTAGCCGAAATTATGGGACGATGAGGTTCGGCCAAGCATCAAATGTAACGACGGCTTGAGTTGGCCGTGGCTGTGGACTTCAGGCGTTGGGCGAAGTGGGGTGCTGCCACTTCGTTCGTGTTACTATTAGTGGCCCTTGCTTCAGCCGGAAATGCAATGGATGAAATGATTCCATTACTAGACCCCGAGCAAGAAAATGTTGCTAGATTAGAACCAGGGGAATCTATTGTTGTTGAACTTGACAAAAACCGGTATTATGTGGCTCTCAGGACTCTAGAGGATGGAAAGGAACCTGGGTATGAAGCTAGATTGATTGATCCTAACGGGGAAGAAATTGAAGGAAAGGCCCCAACATCACTACATGTCGATAGAGTGTTAGAGGAAGATGGCCCGAAATATAGACCCGTTTGGACTTATTATCTCGATGATTCGGCGAACTATACTCTCCACAATGATGGTAATGGTGCTCTCTGGTTAGTTGATGATGCTGCTGCTGAAAAAGAAATATTCACTAATCCGATTGTATTACTTATGTTTTCTACCTGCTGCTTTGGCTTAATTATTGGATTATTGGCAATAATTTTCGCAATTATTTCTACTCGGCAAAACCCTCGTAAAGAAGAGAAGGTTGTTAGTGGCCTAGTTATTGATGGAAGAGTAATGACAACAGATGAACTTTACAGGATGCAAAAAGATGGAAGTTTGGATAATCCTCCTTCTTCACAAGAAAGTGTTGCAGATCCCTTCGTTTCAGAAAAGTCAAAAATAGAGCCTGAAATAACCATTCACCAAGATCCGAAATCAAACATCGTGGAATCAGAATGGAAAGAATGGGATGAAGGTTGAGATATTACAATAGAAATCTAATGATTTTTCTATCACTTGGGTTTTTATCCCCCCCTCAACTACCCAACCTCGGGTTGGTTAGTGGTGGTCGGCTTTGACGAAGCTTTGAAAATCCTTGAAAACAAGGCTCGCCGAGATATTTTGAAGCAATTGACAAAAGAGCCGCATTACCCATTACAGCTCTCGGAAATATTGGATATTAGTCAACAAGCAGTGGTCAAGCACCTTCGAGTATTGGAGAATGTTGGATTTGTCGATTCAGAGAAATTTCCCTCACAAAAAGGTGGACCTCCAAAAAAAATGTATACTGTAAATCAGTCTTTTTCACTCAGACTTGATTTGGGTCCAAACTTGTTTCGAGCCGAACATCGCAATATGCCAGCAGGGGGGGCAATTCGTCTTTCGTCGCGCCTGCCGGGCGTTCTCGACAGCGTCGTAGAACGAATAGGAACTAGGCGACGGTTGCCTATGGTCGAAGCAATGGATATGCTTTCTGAAATGGATCGGGCACTCGAAAATATTGATGAACAGCGCGATGCAATCATTGCTTTGCATCAGCAAGTCATGCAAAAAGTCGCACCATCAATTGATGACTCATCTCAATCATACGAAGAGCGCCAACTTGCTCACGCTATGCTAAATCAACCAAGAAGGCCACTTGATTTAGACATCTTTTCTCAAGGTCTACGAATACAATCTATGGATGCTGAAGAGATGATGGCAGGGCTTCGTGAGCGCCTCCTTAGAGACTTCGCCGCCAATAGTGGTAGCCTCATAGCGGCTAGAGAGGGGACTCCTCTCCCTTGGTGGTTAGCCCGCTAATCAGAATACTTGATTATCGTCTTCAAGATTAGCGAGAAGGCTACTCTTCTCGGCAAATCGAGTGAGGGCTTCCATTCTTCGCCCGTACATAACTACGCCAGCAACGCCAATTAAGGCAAAGGTAGCTCCCATGATTATCGCTGGAACTGAATATTGTGCAACAATTTCAAGGCCAACATCAAGGAAACCATAATTTGAGCCCATATCATTAGGTACCTTCTGGAAGTTATTATCTTCATCTGATTCAACTATCATATTGTCGGGATCTATTACGGCCACTACCTCATGCGATCCTGCTTCAACTAAGTAAAGGAGAGTTAGGGTCGGTGGGTTTTCATCACCGCCTGGACCTTGCGGCATTATTGCTTCAACTAGCTGACGATATGCAATGTTCTCTTCGTCACATCCATGTCTCTTAATCGAAGAAATTGATTGGTCGATGCAAAGAATAACGTTGACATCGGTGGCGTGAATATTACCTACGTTTCTAATTTTAACATTCACACCTATCATATCTCCAACAGATGCACGATTTTTCGATACCTCAATATCACCTACAAACTCGAGATCGGGGGCACGCAGGCGGAGTTCGAGAACCTGTTCATTGGAGTCGCAATTTGGTGGATAATTGTCAGGAAGCCCGTCACCATTCTCATCGAGCGTGCATGAATCGTCCCAAATTGATGTTTCATCAAAGTCTCCTCCCATTTCAGCAGAACCTGAAGATGATAGAACCTTGATTCCTACCTCACGATCACTCAAAGCAGCACCGGGATCAATCGTAATAATTGCAACTACCTGCAATGTAGTATAGGCAGGCATGACAGGAAGAGTTACCGTATTGGGAGATTTACCATCTGCTGTTTTGAAGCAACTATTTGGTTGTGGGTCTTCGCCGACTACAAGAGAAGTACAGCGTCGCTCAATTGGATATTCTGTATCAAACCCTTCCAGTAATGCGAAGTTTACTTGCCATCCAGAAAGTGTATTCATTCCCGGCACAGAGTCCCAGCCAGCACCGGTCTTTGTATGATTGTGAAGTGTTGGTTGGTCGGCCACATTTCCATAATTAGTCACGTTCAGTATGTAACGAACTATCCGTCCGGGTGCGGTAGTCTTGATTCTAGATTCAACTAATGGGTCAAGCTCTATTCGCATGTCATGGAATTCAATAATTTCTATCTGCAGAACTATCGTATCTTGTAAGCGAGTTCCCTCATAGGGTTCCTCACTCAAAACATCAAGACGGACTGTGTATTCTCCAGCATATGTTTCGCCGGGGACGTTGATGTAAATCGGAATTTCCTGAGATTCATCACGATCTAACTCTTCGAAGATAACTCGTGGAATATCAATGTCCCATACATCCGAATTGCCATTACTATCGACTATTGAATTGACTGTGATATCGTACCTATCTGGGCCGTTACCTTCGTTCTCAATCAATGTATCAAGTTGGAAAGATTCACCGGGGTGTAACTGAAGAATATTCTGAGGGACAGTGGCCTCAATATCATAAACTTGGATTACATTTGTAGCCAATACGACAGAATCGCGAACTCGTGGTGCTCCTTCGAGGTGAGCTCTTACAGTAACTGAGTCGCCTAGTCCTGCTGTAGCATTGTAAGGCGCGCACATGACTGCAGTGACCTTGTATGGTGTCTCAATTGGAGACCAATATCTCGGAGCGTCATCAGGAGGTCCGTTTCCACCTGGGGCACTAGTGAAATCAAGGTCGACTGTCCAGTGATCATACCTCCAAGTAGATTCGGAAATTTCAGGAGGTCTTTCTTCTGGTCCACCGGGTGTGGTGAAAATTAGGTGCCCGGGTGTGAAATGTTTGGTCACATCGATATCAAACTCAGCACAGTCTCCAGGTAAGACATGTTGAGTTGTATCACCAAGATTGAACACAATGTTGCCTGATGTACGTATGGATACGTTGACCCATAACTCAAGAACGTCAAAAGTTCCTCTATCTATTGATAATACTGGTTCACCAGTAGACCAACCCTTGAGGTATATCACAAACGTCCCTGGTTCCTGAGATGTTGGTACACTAACTTGGAGATTTCGAGTTACAGATTGCCCGGGGTCTAATGTAAGAGAAGTCGGGAATGATATACCCCAACCAAACGGCAACGCCCATTCATTTTGTCCTTCCAAAGTAGATGGATCGTAGAAAGCAAAGGTGTCGTATACGTTACCTGTATTGGTCACTGTGATTGAGAATATGGCTGATTGACCTTGTTCTACATCAACTTGGAAATGAGATGTATCTAGATTAATTCCATGAACTACATCCATCAAAGTAAGAGTTAGCAAATCATCCCGGATAGCTGGGTCTTTATGTGAAAGAGCTGAAATTGTGATTGCTGCTAATTCGTCTTCATTCGCCTGATAAATAGTAGGCGCCCTAACTCGCATGTAAACAGAAACTAAGTCCCCTCCTCGTAGGAAAACCGGAGTGGAGTCGAAAATCGGAGTATGGTTGGTAGAGAAGAAGAGGGTTGCGCTCCAATTGTTAGGTACACCGGCCATTGTTACAGTAAACGAATCGGCAACCAATTCCGCAGGACCTGGTGTTGGATTCGATATTGTCAGATTGTAAGTTGTTTGCTGGCCTGGCTCTATTGTATGATAGAAGGTCTCAGTTTCTGTGAAAGCAACCTCAACCAGTCCAGTCAGTACGTGTACATAACAAATAGTGTACTGGCCTTGGTTGTTATTTTCATTACACTTGTTTGTATCTGACCAAGCAAGATGCACTCCACTACCGAGGTCATTGGCAAATGCTGGAGGTTGGCCGAGCTCAGGAGCGAATGGAGAGTTGGGGCCTAATTTATTCGAGGCCCATTCACTAACTTCATGAACTTCCCATTCATCAATTACTCCCTGTGCGAGGGAATTCATTGGGAAACCTTCAGGATAGTCATCATTGGTATTGTTCAGACGAACATACATGATTGTCTCGCCTTGTGTTTCATTCATATTGTCAAGCCAAGTAATGTGGACGTTGTCAAAAGAGTCGGTGAGTATTTCTGGCATGTGAGAATTCGCACCAAATGGTCTGTCTTCATCGACATTGTCAAAACCTTCAACATTAGAAATGACGGAATCGGTAATCTGTTTGATACCATAAGATGGGAGTCCATCAGGGGCTCCGTCCCAAGCGGCAGTACCACGAAGCCTCAATTTCACGTAGTATATTTCGTAGTTGACAGCTATATCAAAACCATATGCTCGGCCATCCATCCACGCAATGTGAGTGTTTCCTGATGTATCAATAGCAATTGAAGGATGAAGGCTAAAAGCATCTTGAAGCGTTATTCGTGTATCATTAACAACCACAAGATGACCATACCCCTGAAGATCGGAGGAAGGTCCTATGTCCTCGGAATAACGGCCGTTCTGAACCTTAGTTCCTGAATCGCCCTTATTCCAACCCGGCCATGGGCTGTCTAAGAGTGAAAGAGGATCAAGAACTGTTATGAAAATTTCACGGGAGTTATTGGTTGCAAGATATACTAGCGCTTCAACCATTAATTGTAAGTCTGCTGCACTCTGGGAACCTGTTGGGAAACTGTACATTTGACCCTCTGCATCTGTGTTACGCGTAGTAGTGCCGGGGCAAGTTCGAGTCCCTATCGAGACAAATCCATTGGGGCACTGTGCCAAATCCTGCATATGTGAGCCTACATCCGTTGAGCCGGAACCCCATCCTGCTGCGAGGAGAGGGACTGGTACAATATCTGCAATAACACAGGCATCATGTGCCTCGTTGATACTTTGTGTATCATCTGCCTGTTGTGATGGGTCGCCCCCATATGGGCCCTCGTCAGAAATTGGAATTACTATCTTCGTTGCATTTGGATTCCAGCGGTGATCTAGCATTGTGGGGGGGTTTGCTGCATTACCCATTCTACCCTGTACATCACGCCAGGATAGGCAGGCCCAAGTTGAAGCAGGGCCCCAGAATTCACTGTAATATCCTCCATCTTGAGGTAGATTAACGGCTCCTCCATTGTAGACCACTTCTGTTAACTCGCGGATTCCTCCAGATGTGTCTGATGGGGTTTGACCAAGATGTGTAGTACGAGGTCCCTGACTTCCTGAACCTCCTGTCTGATATGCTGACGCACAATTTCCACTTACAGCAGCAGCGGGCCAATTACCAGATAGAGCGTATAGAGTTTCGAATACCGTCATGTTGGCATCTTCAAGCATTGGCTTAAGTCCTTCAAAACTACCGCCACTTGCAAAAGTTCCACCATAAAACACAACACACATGTCCGCCCATTCTGTATTCATCGAACCAGATGTGTCGATAGGAACAACCATCTCCACCTTGCCTCCGCGTGTATCATCCCAAACTATCTGTACGAAATCATCTGCATCAACAGCAACATCGGGGTGGCCTTTGTGACCAATAATTGGAGTCAAAAGAGTATCATCTATTGCGACGATAGCATCTCTTGCTGGAAGATCTATTTCAAGCATTGAATAGTAAATCTGAGGTTGTTGATAGAACTTGTCAAGTTGTTCATAACTGTCTTCCCAAACTATGTGGGGGTTGTTGTTAGAATCAACATCAATCGCTGGCCAATCTCTGTTATGTTGTTCGCTGACCACTTCTTCATCATTGATGATAGACAAAACCGCGTCTAAAGCGGAGCCACCATCTTGGTCATCTTGAGAAGGATCAAGCAGAGTGTACATTATCGACCATTGGCCTGATTGGTCGGCCCAAACAATGTGCACATTATCATCCAAATCAACTACTACATCAGGGTGGTGTGCACGGTGAGTACCTGGGTCGGAAATCTGGGTCTCATCGATAAGAACATCTCCTCTCGCATTGAGCATTTTGTAGTACAAATGTTGGGTGTTACGGCTCCATACAAAGTGGATATTTCCTTGAGAATCTGCATCCATTGCAACCATTCTGTCGTTGTATGAACCTCCGTTAACAACTTGGATTGCATCGGTGAGGACTATCTCGCTTCCCTCTGCATTTTGTGATATTTCAATTGCGGCAAATGTACTCATCAACATGATGAGTACCATTGTGATACTGTTCCTTACTTTCATCGTCTCCATAATACACCCTCCGACCATCGGCGTTACAATGTCCCATCTCGTTTGTTTTCGATACTTAACCCCGACCCTCACGCGTCACGGAAAAGGATTGTGAATTGAAGGAATAAACATTCCAATTATAATCAATAATTATCTGTGATTATGCCCACTCATCTGGGTCAAATTCGGCTCCAAAACTACCAGTTTCATCAGTGTCAATTGAGGCTGATTTCGATTCTTTGGATTGAGATTTTCGTGATTGTTTGGCTTTCTTAGCTATCCAATCATCAACAGGTCCGGGCTTACCGATTCCTTTTCCATAACTAAATTTAATCTGGTGGATTAATTCCAATTTAGTTAACCAAACTCTACGCATAGTGTGCATAAACTCATTTTGAGTAAGACCGTCAAACCATATGGGACGAGAGAGATTGAATGCTTGCAAAGGACCTGGTGAATTATCGGCTGGTTTACCTACGTGCAACACCCAATCCAGATCTGCTCTAGTCAGTTGAAGACGCGTACTGTGAAGCCATTCCTCCCACTCAGCCGAATCTTCATTCGCATGATCTTTCATCTCATTCTGCTGACCTTCATCAACGCGAGTGATTGAATATACTAATACTAAATTGCGATTCTTTGGAATTACAACATTGAATACATGTCCTTGTTTCGTAGGCGGATACTTGACATGTAAATGTATCAAAGCTTGGGCATCTGTTACAATCTTGAATTCAAGTCGTTCACTAGCGAGCCATTCCTGAACTCTCGCCGCTGCCGCCTTGCCATCCATAGCAAGTCCATCGGGACGCCCTATTTGAGAGCGCCGAGTTGTATATTGATAGATTTGAGAAGGGAATCTAGTCTTTCTCCGTCGTCACTGCGAGATAATTTAACCCGCCTTCTAGCCGTCGAGAAATCATTCCAAAAATCATATCCGCGTAAGAAAATATAAGTTAAATCCATTATTATGAAAATACCGATTAATCCTGGTATAATATCTGATGGAGACAGTGCTGCTCCTTGAAGCAATAATAGCGAGATAATCACTAATGGCGGCCAAAACAACAGAGGGGAAAACATCCCTGCAAGAAGAAAATATGTTGTCCGTGAATCAATTCCCTCGTCGCCTCGTTCGGCCATATATTTTGCAACCGATGATAGAACTATATTTGCAGGGATGGCGATTGGAGAAGTCACTATCATTAAGAGGGTTCCAAGTATGCCCCTTAGGCGATCCTTATTGCTCATTCCTCGCAATTTATTAGAAGGTGATATTGCATCGGCATAGAGATTATTTTGATGTAATATTTCTGCCGCTTCGGTGGCCTCATTGAGCAATTGTGAACCTTCTATATCACCCATGTTTACCCTAACTTCCCTAGTTCGGTGCACTTCTTCTGATAATTTATGGAGGGGGGTTTCTGACTTGTTGGCCTCCATGTTTGCAATCAATTTCTGTCCCCGATATGTAGGCCAATCTGGAGTGTCTGGAGTGAGCGGAGATAGTGTGTCAAACATCTTTTGTCGAAGGTTGATTGTGTCTTCACGCGGAGGTTCGACCCATGTTCCCGAGGCGAGGAGGGTTCTGTCATCTGCAGAATACACTGAAGGAATTTCAATGGCCTCACCGAATTCCACATAGGAATCTGTACGAAACCAATAGTGGGTCTTCCAATGGAGTCCTACTGTTTGGATTACTGGTGGTGGTAGATTACGCTCCTCTGCTATCGCCGCTGCAGCAAGTGCTGCCCTAGGTGAGCCTGTTCGAAGAGCATGTAGACGAGAGGCTTGGTGGGATTTCCCTTCGGGCATAATAACGGCTGAATGCCCCGAGGCGAGACAAGAAGCAGCAGTTAACATTCCTCGTTCATTGATGTGTTTAGCGAATTCAGCATCTACTACTCCGGCTTCTATCTCGGCACGACGCAATACTGGTTGTGCTCCAAATCTACGAGACCACCAGCCAATGAAAGGGCGAGTAATCAAATCATGGCGGCCGAGGGAAATTACTCGTTTCTTCTGAATACGCATAATCACCATCGGATCAACTAAACCATTGATGTGGGTTGCCACATAGATTACCCCGCCATCTACTGGAGGAAGGGGGTCGTTCTCAGAACGACGGAATATAGCCACATTACCAAACTCAAACATGAGGTTAAGGAGGCCGCCAAAAAAACGACTTCCTGGATGTTTTCCCGAATGATTCCAAGGGACTTTTTCCAATTTTGCGCGGTTCAATCTAGTCGCACTAGCTGAAAGTTCCGGAAGGACCTCCGGTGCGTTCTCTTGGTCGGTCACGACCTCACGAAGAGGGTGGAGGTTGAGAAGACACCGATTCTACTGTGTGGCCTCAAATATACTTTCAGCGAGTACTTTAGCGTCCTCGTGATTTATCTTTCCATATTCCCATAGAAACGAGTGGGTGGAGTCGGGGTATCGTGGAATTATGTGGATATGGACGTGGGCGACTGACATTCCCGCCTCGTGCCCATTGTTCTGAATTAGATTGTATGCTGTCGCTCCTGTTGCTTTGAGTACTGCACTACTGACAATTGGTAATGCCCTACCAAGGGCGGCTGCGGATTCTAGACTAAGTTGATCCATCGAAGGAGCTGGTTCTTTTGGTACAACCAATGTATGGCCTCTTGTTAGAGGTTGAATGTCTAAGAATGCAATAATTAGATTGTCTTCATACACTTTGTGACAGGGCAACTCACCATTGATAATTCTAGTGAAGAGTGTTGGTTCTTCACTCATTGATAACCCTCAAGATTTTGATATTTGTTCGGCCACTGAAATCATTCCTTCTAATTTCAGGGCAGTAGACAATTCTGTGTTCATGACAGATGATGAATCTGTGATTTTTATTCCGGCCGACTTCAATTCCGCAAGAGAAGATGCAGCGGTTGCCAATGAATTCTCATCACGGCTTCCATTAACACAACTAGACATTATAGATGCAAGAGTTGCTGCTGTTTGACCGACTGAATTGCCGTCAGATGAATGTAAATTCTGAATTTTGTTTTGGGATTTTATAATCTCCTTCTCTACTAAGTTAGAGCCTCCAAAGGCTGTTTCTTGCACCCAATTACCTGCATGGGTTCCAGCGGCATTGCCACTGACTAAATCATCGAGAGTCAAATTACCAGGAAGGAGTCCTTCGCCGTGCATTCCATTGTGGGCAGAACGCCCTGCAGCGTACAACCCAGTAGCCCATTTACTACCTTGCGATAGAGTTACTCGACCGTGTTCATCTACAGGAGACCCTCCTGTGGTGGCTGCTATCGTTTGTGAAATTGGCACCACCTCTCGAGACATATCTAGGCCTGTACGATTTTTGATTTGGGAGCGTGTCTGATTGAACCAAACTGAGGCGCCGGAGTCTATGGCTCTCAAGTCAAGGATGCTATCGTCGTCCCCTACCTCTGATGGATCGATGTCTTCGCCTGAGGCTTTTCTGACTCGTCCGCCTGAACCAAGAAGGTCAAGGCTGAGGTGCAAATCTGTCCCCCTAATGGTCAGAGGATGGAGGGGTTGGTTGGATAGACCAGAAAGTGTAATCCCAGCGTCTGCGGCTAAAGATGCACCTAGGCCTGCTCCATTTGAGGGGGATGTCCAAATGCCTTGGTGCCCTTCTGTTGCTAGGATTATTGCCTTCGCTTGAATTCCTCTAATTTCACCGGTATTAATATCTAAAATTGTAACACCACGGACTTGTTTCTTATCCATTACTAATGATATTGGTTGTAAATCAGAACGGCGGATTACTCCTCGCTTCATTGCCTGTTCCTCGAGAATTCTAGTGATGTTGCGTCCAGTTGAATCACCGCAACCTGTCATTCGAGGCATAGTGTGTCCATGTACTTGAGACGCATGGGGTAGGCCGCCGTCTCGGCGGCGGAAAACAAGTCCCCACCTCTCTAATTCAGCAACAACTTTGACCGCTTCTCCACAGGTTCTTGATGCTGCTACTTTGTCTGTTGAATCGCCACCTGCAGCAATTGTATCGTCTCGGTGAGAACTTGAGCTTACTTCGTCTATTGAAGCGGCTAGACCTGAAAGATCGTTGGTGGATGAATTCGAACCAATTCCTGAGGAGGAAATCATGAGTGGGGTCGCTCCTGCATCGGCTGCAGCGATGGCCGCTCGCAAGGCCGCTGGGCCCGCACCAATGATTACCAAGTTCCAAGACTCCATGATTCTCAACCCCGGCGAATAGAGAGGTAAACATGAACATGACGCTCGGGACTTCGTCCCGAATAAAGGGTCAATCCGCTAGGGCTAGAGCGATTCGCCTAACCTCAGATGCTGCATCAGACATCCTGTGCCCCATACTTTCTGCTTGAACCCCCGAAGTCAAAATGGTACTAACAACAATCGATTCTACCGTCTCTCCTTCTTCGTTACGAAGAGTCACCTGCACAGGATGAGGTCCCGACTCCGAATCTGGCCAAGCGAGACCTATCCACAATACAATAGAGTCCGCTAAGAGGCCGCCTAATGGCTCAACTAAACCGCTTCTACCCTCTTCAAAAGAAACTGGGGTGTTGGGCTGTAGTGAAGCCTTGGTGGGTATCCTAATTGTCTGCACTTCGGGTTCTCCTTCGGCTGCAAGAATATCGACTTCGATTGTTTGATTGGTTCCAGTATGGTTGTGGATCATTACGAA